>Ga0209104_1000093_pt1 | contig 14251 bp, 14 predicted proteins | sample JTO19cmmetaG_FD_184156 | JGI IMG/M metagenome (GOLD analysis project Ga0209104, IMG submission 184156) | Freshwater bacterial and archeal communities from Indian Creek, Illinois, USA to study Microbial Dark Matter (Phase II) - JTO19cm metaG... | ecosystem: Environmental > Aquatic > Freshwater >... | reverse complement strand
CCACGGTCAGGCGCGCCACCCCTTCGGCTTGCAGGCTGTGCGCGATCTGCAGCACGTGGTGGCCTTCGGCGCGCTCGCCCAGCGGCTGGCCGCCGGTCATGGCCACGGCGTCGTTGTAGAGCAGCTTGAAGGTGATGTTGACATTGGCGGCGATGCACTGGCGGATCGCCAGCAGGCCGCTGTGGAAGTAGGTGCCGTCGCCGAGGTTGGCAAAGACGTGCGACTCGTGGCTGAAGGGCTGCTGCCCGACCCACGGCACGCCCTCGCCCCCCATCTGCGTAAAGCCGATGGTGGCGCGGTCCATCCAGATGGTCATGAAGTGGCAGCCGATGCCGGCCATGGCGCGCGAACCCTCGGGCACCCGGGTGCTGGTGTTGTGCGGGCAACCCGAGCAAAACCAAGGCTGGCGATCGGCCAGCGGCGTGTCGGCATGGAGCACCTGCAAGGCCCGCGCCTGGCCCTGCAGGCGCGCGAGCTGCGCCTGCACCCGCGCCGCCACCTCGCTGCCTTCAGGCAGCAGGCCGTGGCGCGCCAAGCGCCGCGCCAACGCTTGGGCAATCAGCGCCGGCGTCAGGTCGGCGTTGGCGCGCAGCAGCTGGTTGGCGCTCGGGTTGGGCATCGACCATTCGCCGCCGCTGTGGTCGGCACCCACCTCATCAAACTTGCCCAGCACGTCGGGGCGCACATCGGCGCGCCAGTTGTAGAGCTCTTCTTTGAGCTGGTACTCGATCACCTGGCGCTTTTCTTCCACCACCAGAATCTCGCGCAGCCCGGTGGCAAACTCGCGCGTGGTCTGCGCCTCCAGCGGCCAGACCACGCCCACCTTGTGCAGCCGCAGCCCGATGCGGCGGCAGGTGGCGTCGTCGAGCCCGAGGTCGCGCAGCGCCTGCCGGGTGTCGTTGTAGGCCTTGCCGCTGGCGATGAGGCCGTAGCGGTCGTGCGGGCCCTCGATCGCGTTGTGGTTGAGCCGGTTGGCGCGCACATAGGCCAGCGCGGCGTACCACTTGGTGTCCATCAGGCGCGCTTCCTGCTCCAGCGCCGTGTCGGGCCAGCGGATGTGCACGCCGCCTACGGGCAGATCGAACTCGGGCACCACGATGCGCACCCGATCGGGGTCGATCTCGGCCACGGCGCTCGATTCGACGATCTCTTGGATGGTTTTCATGCCCGCCCAGACGCCGGCAAAACGGCTCATGGCCCAGGCGTGGAGCCCGAAGTCGAGGATTTCTTGCACGCTGGCGGGGAAGAACACAGGCAGCCCGCAGGCCTTGAAGATGTGGTCGCTCTGGTGCGCGGCGGTCGAGCTTTTGGCGACGTGGTCGTCACCGGCCACCGCGATCACGCCGCCCCAAGGCGTGGTGCCGGCCAGGTTGGCGTGCTTGAAGACGTCGGCGCTGCGGTCCACCCCTGGGCCTTTGCCGTACCACAGGCCAAACACGCCGTCGTGGCGCTGGCTGCCGGGCGGCGCAAACCCGAGCTGCTGCGTGCCCCAGACCGCGGTGGCGGCCAGTTCTTCGTTGACGCCGGGCTGGAACACGATCTGCTGCGCGGCAAGGTGCGCCTTGGCTTTCCACAGCGCCTGGTCGTAGCCGCCCAGCGGCGAGCCGCGGTAGCCGCTGATGAAGCCGGCGGTGTTGCGGCCCAGTTGCCAGTCGCGCTGGCGCTGCAGCATGGGCAGCCGCACCAGCGCCTGCACCCCGCTCATAAAGGCACGCCCGTGGTCCAGCGTGTATTTGTCGTCTAGGCTGACGCTGCTAAGGGCGCGCCGAACCGCTTCAGGCAAGGGTGCGTTCATGGGTGGGTCTCCTGTCGCCAAGGCCGGCCGGGTAGGCCGCCAGTTACCGTTCACCCGCCGCCGTGGTGGGTGCGCTGCGGCAACCCCCAGGATCGCTGGTGGCTGCCGGTTGGCCCAGATTGTCGCCAAAAAAACCGCCCTACGGGCGGCTCGGGCTTAGGCGTTTACCCTTGACCCATGGGGATTAACCCAGGTGCTGCGCCAAAAAAGCCAGCGTGCGCTCGCGTGCCAGTTCGGCCGAAGGGGCGTGGTGGGCGCCGCGTTGGTCGCAGTTGAAGCCGTGGTGGGCGTTGTAGGTGTGCACCTGCACCTGCGGGTGGCGCGCCTTGAAGGCCTGCACGGTGTTCTGCGGGATCCAGTTGTCTTGCTCGGCAAAGTGCGCCAGCACCGGGCAGCGGGGTTGCAGCTCGGCGTCGGCGCCTACCGTCATGCCGCCGCCGTAGTAGGGCACGGCAGCCGCCAGGCCGTTGAGCTGGCAGGCGCTGCGCCAGGTAAGCAGCCCACCCCAGCAGTAGCCCACGATGCCCACTTTCAAGCCCGTGGCCAGCAACAAGGTGTCGATGGCGGCCTGGATGTCGGCCATCACGCCCGGCGCCGGCAGGGCATCGACTTGCAGTTTGAGGGCAAAGCCGGCCTGCATGTCGGCGTCGGTGTAGCCCAGCTCCACCCCCGCTTGCACGCGGTGAAAGGTCGATGGCGCCAGGGTCATGTAACCGGCGGCTGCGTAGCTGTCGGCCACCGCGCGGATGTGCGCGTTGACGCCAAAAATCTCTTGCAGCAGCACCACGGCACCGCGCGGGGTGTCTTCGGGCTGGGTCATGTAGGCGGGGAAGACGAAACCGTCGGCGGCTTTCAGTTCCACAAATGCACTCATGCAGTTACTCCAGGGTTGCGGTTTGGGTGAGAGGGTTGGGGGCGCAAAAACTCATTCGGCATCCGACTCGAGGCTGGACTCGGGTTCGGGCGGCGTGACGTGCTTGACGAAGGTGACTGGCACTGGGGCGTGCTGCAGCATCTGCTGCGACACCGAGCCCAGCAGGGTGCGCCCGAGCAGCCCGCGGCCGTGGCTGCCCATGATCACGCCATCGCAGCCTTCCTCTTCCAACACCTCGAGCAGCAGCGCCACCGGCTCGCCCATGCGCACGTGGGTGCTGTAGGGCAGTTGTGCGGCGCGCACCTGGGCTTCGGCTGCAGCCAGCAGATCCTGCCCGGCGGCCTCGGCCAGGCGCTCGATGGCTTCGGCGTCGTGCAGGGTCAGCAGCTCATAAAACGTGGCCGGCTCTTGCACGTTGACCAGCACCAGATCGCAGGCCAGCCCGGCTTGCGCCATGCGCACGGCATGCGCCACCGCCTCGGACGACAACTCGGAACCATCCACCGGGATCAGCCATTTCATGCGATGCACTCCATATGATTGTTTGACCTCAACTGTAGCGCATCGTTGGCCGTGTGCTGGCGAGTGTGCTGCGTCGCGCAAATTGCACTGTGTGACAACGCGCCGATCGCGGTGCAGCGACAATGCGACCGATGCCCGACCCTTCTGCACCCAGCGTCCGCCCGCCTTTGGGTTTGGCCGCTCTGGCCCCGTTGCAGCAGCGCCCTTTTGCCCTGCTGTGGATCACTTGGCTGACGGCCAACATCAGCCTGTGGATGAACGACGTGGCCGCCGCTTGGCTCATGACCACGCTGACCACCTCGCCGGCCTGGGTGGCGCTGGTGCAGACCGCCGCCACGCTGCCGGTGCTGCTGCTCGGGTTGCCCAGCGGCGTGCTGGCCGATGCCTTTGAGCGCCGCCGCTTGTTGCTGCTGACGCAGGTTTGGGCGGCGCTGGTGGCGCTGCTGCTGGTGCTGGCCGTCAAGCTCGAGGCGCTCACACCGGCGCTGCTGCTGGCGCTGGTGTTTGCCAATGGCATCGGGCTGGCGCTGCGCTGGCCGGTCTATGCCGCCCTGATGCCGCACCTGGTGCCGCGCACCCAACTGCCCGCTGCGCTGGCGCTCAATGGGGTGTCGATGAACGTGTCGCGCATCGTCGGCCCGCTGCTGGCCGGGTTGATCATCGCGGCGCTGGGCAGCGAGTGGGTGTTCGTGCTCAATGCGCTGCTGGCGGTGGCCTGCGCCGCCCTGATCTGGCGCTGGCGCAGCCCCGTCTGCCCCAAGCCGCCGCGGCGCGAGCCTTTCTGGAGCGCGCTGCGCGTTGGGGTGCGTTTTGTCGCCGAATCGCCGCGTTTGCGGCTGGCTTATCTGCAAGTGGGGCTGTTTTTTTTCCATTCGGCGGCGCTGATCGGGTTGCTGCCGCTGCTGGCGCTGCGCTTTGATGGCGCCAGCGCCAGCACCTTTACGTGGCTGCTGGCGGCCATGGGCAGTGGCGCCATTTTGTCGGCGCTGTACCTGCCACGCCTGCGCCGGGGGCACAGCCGCGCGTTCATGGTCTGGGCCGGCATGGTGCTGCAGGCGCTGGCGATGCTGGTGGTGACCTGGGTGCCGTGGCTGTGGGCGGCGCTGCTGGCGATGTTCGTGGCCGGCATGGCGTGGATCGCGGTGGCCAACACGCTCAATGTGGCGGCCCAGTTTGCGATGCCCGATTGGGTGCGCGCGCGCGCCATTTCGGTCTATCAAATGGCCCTCATGGGCGGCGCCGCCTTGGGCGCGGCGGCATGGGGCAAGCTGGCGCACTGGGTGGGGGTGCCGCTGTCGGTGTCGCTGGCAGCGCTGTCGGCGCTGTGCCTGGCCACCCTGACCTTGCGCTGGAGCCAGCGCTCGCGCCTGCTCGAAGACCCGGGGCCCGAGGGCACTGACCGGGAGGCGGAGCCGCCGTTGCAGTAACGCTGCCGCCACGGCCAGGTTTACGGGGTTGACAGAGAATGGTTGCTCGCGTCTGGCGGCGCAGGTATGATGGACGCCGCAGGCGGCCGCTGGTGTCGTGCAGGAGTGCCATCGTCCCATCACGCATCACACGTTTGGCATTGCCGCTTGCCTATCGCAGGGCGTAGAACGGTGATCTGTTTTCCAAACTGATTTCGGAGCCAGCCATGAAAGTCTATTCAGCGGTAATCGAGCGCTGCCCACAAACGGGTTTGTTCGTGGGTTTCGTCCCCGGTTTTCCCGGCGCTCATTCCCAAGGAGCGACGCTGGATGAAGTCAGTCACAACCTGCGCCAGGTGATTGCCATGCTGCTCGAAGACGGCGAACCGACGCTGGAGTCCGAGTTTGTGGGGGTGCAAAACATTGCCATCGCCTGAGCCATGGGCAACATTCCCGTCCTCAAGCCCAACGAGGTCGTGGCCATTCTTCTTCGACTCGGCTTCATCGAAGTCCGTCAACGCGGCTCGCACAAACAATTTCGCGATGCTGCCGGCCGCTGCACCACAGTGCCGTTTCATCAAGGGCGCGACATCTCGCCAGTCTTGCTGCGTCAAATTGCCAAAGACATTGGCCTCGCACTGGATGAGCTGCTCCAACACAGATAGCCCAACCCGGCAGTCCACACGGATGCGGCGCGATCGAGCCACGCAGCGCTGGTGGCAGCTGCTTTGGTCTGACACGGCGGGACGCAGACCGGGCAGCGGAGCCGCCGTTGCAGTAACGCTGCCGCCACGGCCCGCTAGAGCGTGTCGAAATCCTGCGGCGCGCCAAAGTCGCCCACCACCACGGTGTGGGTGAGCAGGCGCTGGCCGTGCCAGCGGTGCAGCAGGTAGCCGGGCGGCTCCAGCCGGTAGCGCGCCGGCTGGTCGGGGCGCAGGTCGAGCGCGATCTGGTGCGCCGTCGAGGGCGCGCTGATGGCCAGCGTGTGCGCCACCCGCGTGACCGTGACGCGGTGCAGGTGGCCGCACAGCAGGGCCTGCACCTGTGGGTGCTGCCACAGCAGCGCTTCGAGTTGGTCTGCACCATCGCGCAGCGCCATGTCGTCCATCTCGGCCAGCCCGGTGGCGTAGGGCGGGTGATGCAGCAGCAGCAAGGTGGGCTGGGGGCTGGCCGCCAGCGCCTGCTCCAGCCAGTGCAGCCGCTGGGCGCACAGTTCGCCGTGCGCGCAGCCTTCGGCCACGGTGTCGAGCGCCACCAGGCGCAGCGCCGGGTGCTCCCACACGTACTGCACAAAGGTGGGGTGCAGGCGCTGGCAGGCCTGCAGCCAGTCGGCGCAGGCCAGGCGCAGCGCCGCACGCCGGTCGTGGTTGCCCAGCAGCGGCAAAACGGGCACGCCCAGCGCGCGCAGCGGCTGCACCAGATGGTGCAGCAAGGCGTAGTCGGCGGCGCTGCCGCTGTCGCTCAGGTCGCCGCTGAGCAGCAGCAGATCGGGGGTGGGCTGGCGCGCGCACAGGTCGTGCACGCAGGCGCGCAGCAGCGCGGCGGTGTCCACGCGCGCGCCTGCGGGCGGCGCGGCGCGCAGGTGCAGGTCGGAGAGCTGGGCGATCAGCATGGGGCTTTGGCGGCGATGCTTTTATCCGCCCTGCCAGTCTATCAGCGCGCGAAGCGTTTGCGTGTGAGCGCCAGCGCAATCCAGAACGCGGCCACGGCGTAGAGCAACAGCACGGCCAGGTGCAGCGAGGCGTCGGTGGGCCATTGGTTCAGGAACAGGGGTCGCACCAGCGCCACGCCGTGCGTCAGCGGCAGCAGCTCGGAGATGGCATACACCACGGCGGGCAGTTGTTCGCGCGGAAAAAACACGCCGCTCAAAAACATCATCGGTGTCAGGAAGAGCGTGAAGTAGTAGGTGAAAAAATCGTAGCCCTGCGCCAGCGCATTGAAGATCAGCGCCAGGCAGCTGAAGGCGATGCCCAGCAGCAGCAACACCGGCAGTGCCAGCCAGAGTTTGGGGGCCTGGCTGATGCCCAGCAGCAGAATCACGCCCAAAATGGCGCAGACGGTGAACAGCGCCTTGAACGCCGCCCAGAGCATTTCGGCCAGCACGATGTCGTCGAGCGTGACCGGCGCGTTCAAAATGCCGTCCCAGGTTTTTTGCACCTGCATACGCGAGTAGGCCGAGTACAGGGCCTCGAAGCTGGCGGCGTTCATGGCGCTCATGCAAATGGCGCCGCTGGCCAGAAACAGCAGGTAAGGCACCGCCAGCGGCAGTCCGTCGGGGCCGCTGACGGTGACCTGCCCCACCAGCATCCCCATGCCGTAGCCAAAGGCCAGCAGCCAGATCAGCGGTTCGGCGATGTTGCCCACCATGCTGGGCAGCGCCAGCTTGCGCCAGACCAGCAGGTTGCGCTGGAACACGGGCCAAAACCGCCAAGACAGCTGCGGTGCGCGCCAGTGGCTGCGGTTGCGAGCGGGCAGGGCGCTCATCCTTGCTGCCGAGTTTGGGGTGCGCACCGTGACAGGGGGTTTGAGGTGGGTTGAAGCGGCATCAGAAGTTGGGTTCACGAAATCGGGGGTCGGGTCACAACTTTTTGCTTGGCTGGACTAGGGGTTGGGTTTTATTTTATGGGTTTCGCTCTTCGGCAAGGGGGTGGTGCTGGGGCGCTGGGGGCAGCCGGCCTCATGCCGTCCGCTGCGCGGCCAAAAATCGGCCGGCCGCCCCCAGCGCCCCAGCCCTCATTGCGAACCTTTACAGCCGGATGTTGACTGTATAGGATGCCTCAAACATCGGTTCGCACGAGGTTCACCGTGATCAGACCACGAATGGAACTGTTTGGCCTAGTGCGCAACGCCGCTGCATCAGTGACGGTAAGCCGCTTTGCGGTCGCCGATGCGCACCACAAGGATGCGCAGAGCACCGTCCTCGATGTGGGCGATGATGCGCCAGTCGCCGACGCGGTACTTCCAAAAGGCTCCCAGCCTAGAGCCCTTGAGGGCTTCGCCGATGCTGCGGGGGTCGTCGAGCCTCGACACGCGCTCACGTAAAAAGGTGGTGATGCGCTTGGCTACAGCCTTGTCCAGTGCGGCCAAATCCTTCTTGGCTTTGTCGTCGAACTCAATCCGCCAAGCCAAGATCGCGCTCCACTTCTTCCAGCGTGTAGGTGCGGCTGCGGCCTGCACGAATATCGATCAGGCGCTGCTCGGCCAAGTACAAATCTTCGAGGTGGTCCAAGTGCTCTAGGATGGCCTCGCGGGCGTAGAAGGTCTTGGTGCGGCCGGTGGCTCGCGCCAGCGCTTCAAGGCGGCTTTCCACCTCAGCGGGCAGTCGGATGGCAAGCATGTGTCGGCTCCTTGGGATAGGTCAATACAAGTATAGCGTGTGCGGCAAGATCGTGCTCTTTGGAGTTGGGGTCAACCGCGCCGCGCGCTCATCCCTCCTGCCGGATCTGGCGCCCGGTGAGCTTGAGGAACAGGTCTTCGAGGTTGGCGGGGCGGTGCAGGGTGTGCAGCTGCGGCCAGTCGTTCAGGGCCGCCAGCAGCGGGCGTGCGTCGAGGGTGTAGAAAAACACCGTCTCGCCGCTCACCTCCACCCGCTGCGCCAGCCCTGCCAGCGCCGACTGCGCCAGCGCCTGCACCTCGTGGTTTTGCTGGGCGTAGACCTCGACCACATCGGGCTCGAGGTGCTGCGCGATCAGCTCGCGCGGGCGCCCTTCGGCGATTTTGCGCCCTTGGTCGATGACCACCAGGCGCTGGCACAGGCGCTCGGCCTCGTCCATGAAGTGGGTGGTGAGCAGGATGCTCTTGCCCTGCTTGAGCAGCTGCTGCAGTCGCTCCCACATCAGGTGCCGCGCCTGCGGGTCGAGCCCGGTGGTGGGCTCGTCGAGCAGCAGCAGGCGCGGGTCGTTGATGAGCGCGCGCGCCAGCGACAGGCGCCGCTTCATGCCGCCCGAGAGCTCGCCCGGCTTGGCGTCGGCCTTGTGCGATAGCGCGGCAAAATCGAGCAGCGCCGGGATGCGCGCCGCCAGCGTGGCCCGGTCGAGGCCGAAGTAGCGCCCAAAGACGCGCAGGTTTTCGGCGCAGGTGAAGTCGGGGTCCAGCGTGTCGAACTGGCTCACCACGCCCATCTGCGCCTTGATGGCTTGGGCGTGTTCGGGCATGGACAAGCCAAAGGCCTCGACACGGCCGCTGTCGGCGTGGGTCAGGCCGAGGCTGATGCGCAAGGTGGTGGTTTTGCCGGCGCCGTTGGGGCCGATCAGCCCCAAGCACTCGCCGGGCTCAATCGCAAACGAGAGTTCATCGACCACCGCCGCGCCGCCGTAGCGCTTGCAGAGACCATCGACAGTAAACAGGGCAGTCATAAGTTATCCATTGTGCCGCCATCTCCCCAGCTTTTTGGGCCAGCGAGCACCAAACTTGAAAAAGCAGGGTCGGCAGACGCGTGCACTGCTGCTCTGCATGAGGCTATGGCAAAATAATCGTTGAAAATAGCCAAAAGCGTTGGCTCGAGTTGCCTGCGCTTTGAGGGACAGTTCGGATGTGGTGGTGATTTTTATCTCGAGGTTGCGCATGACGAGAACGATGTATCGCTACACAGGGCAACCGCTCAGATTCTTTGCCGGGCTGTTGCTTCTGGGCCTTGCGTCGGCGCTGTGGGCTCAGGCACCGCAGCGGCCACCGCGTCCCGAGTTGCCGCCTTCGGTTTGGCTGCTGACGCAGTCGCAACATCTCATCCAGATCAACGCCGCGCATCCCCGGCGTGCGTTGCAGCAGCTGCCTATTCGGGGTTTGCTGGCGGGCGACGAACTGGTGGCGATTGACTACCGAGTGGCCCGAGGCCGCCTGTACGGTTTGGCGCGCAGTGGCCGGCTCTACGTTATCCAGCCCCGAACCGGTCAAGCGCAGGTGGTGAATGCGGCGGCGGCTCTGCTGGCATTGGACCAGGGCCCTGTCGGTTTTGATTTCAATCCGGCGGCTGACCGCATTCGGGTGGTGCAGAGCAACTCCAGCAACCACCGTTTGCACCCCGACAGCGCCCAGGTGGTGGACTTTGATGCAGCAACCACAGGCATCCAACCCGACCCTAGCCTTCGCTTTGTTGCCGGCGACCCACACGCTGGACAGACCCCCGACGTGGTGGCGGCAGGCTACACCTACAACGCCCAAGACGAGCGCCTGACCAGTAATTTCGCCATTGAGCGGCGTTTCGGGTTGCTGGTGCTACAAGGCTCACGCGAAGGCGTGCAGCCGGTGGTATCGCCCAATACGGGCTTGCTCAGCACCGTAGGCAGTTTGGGCTTGGGTGCCTTGGTCGATGTGCAGTTTGACATTTCTGATTTTGGCAATGTGGCGTTGATAGCAGCCACCACGCCTACCTCGGTGCTGCCGCGCCTGTACCGCATCGATTTGGCGTCGGGCGCAGCCACTTTGCTGGGTTCCGTGGCAGGGGGGCAGCCACTGGCCGGCATGGCCATCGAACCATGATAAATAGGTGCTGGATTTTTGGGGCATTGGCCGCGTGGATGTTGGCCTTTAGCGGCATGGTTGCGGCCCAGGCGGGTGTGACCCATGTCTCCGTGCAGGTGCGCGACGCTGCCGGCTTGCCTTTGGCCAACGCCGTGGTTCAGTTGGATTCGGCCGCGGCGGCGCGCGCAAGCCGTGCCGGCCCTCAGCAACGCATCGTCCAGAGCCAGCGCCGTTTTGTGCCCGATCAAATCGTGGTGACGGTGGGTACAGCGGTCAATTTCCCCAATCACGACACCGTGCGCCACCACGTGTATTCGTTTTCCCCGGCCAAGCGCTTTGAGCTCCAGCTGTATATCGGCACCCCGGCGGCCCCGGTGGTTTTCGATCGGCCCGGGGTGGTGGTGCTGGGCTGCAACATCCACGACGAAATGCTGGCCTGGGTGCATGTGGTGCGCACCCCCCACTTTGGGCAGACCGGCCCCGATGGCCAGATCGTTCTCACGGGAGTGCCTTTGGGTGTTTACGAGCTTGGGGTATGGCACCGCCGTTTACCCGAAGGGAATGCCGGGTTGCGCCAAAACCTGCGCGTAAGCGCTAGCACGCCGAACCAGCTCGTGAGTTTGAACACCCAGGCATCGCAGTGAAACGCATAGGCAAACTGCTCGCCCACCCTTCGTTGGTATTGCGCATCGTGTTGTTGGCACTGCTGGTTTTGCTGGTGGTACAGGCGGCGGGATTTCTGGCGGTGCGCGTGGCGGTGCAACAGCAAATCGTTGCCCAGTTGAGCAACGACTTGGATGTGGCTGGTCGCGTCTGGGACAAGCTGCTGCAACAAAACGCCACGCGGTTGCGCGAGGCATCGAGTGTGCTGGCGGCGGATTTTGGTTTTCGCGCCGCTGCCGCCTCGGGCGATCAAGACACCATTGCGTCGGCCTTGCAAAACCACAGCGAGCGCATAGGGGCTTCGATAGCGGCTTTGCTCGACCCGCGGCTCCATCTGGTGGCATCGACTCTGGAGGAGCCCGACAAAATGGCCATGCTGCAGGCCATGGTGTCCAGCCTAAGCGCCGATTTGGCGCAAGACCCTCAGGCCGGGCGGCTGGTCATAGCGGGCAGCCAAGTGTTTCAATTCGTCTTGGTGCCGGTGCGCGCGCCCCTGACCGTGGGTTGGGTGCTGATGGGCTTTCCGGTTGGTCAGACGCAGCTTGATGACATGCAGCGCCTGACGGGTACCCACGTCATCCTGAGCTTTTACCATGCGGCGGGGGGTGCGGCCACCACGGTGTCGTCGCTGGGGGAGCTTTCGTCCGACATCAACGACCGCATCCGCACCAAGGCCAATGAGATTCGTTATCAAGAGGGGATGTGGAAGGCGCGCCATATTCAGCTGGCTACCCATGGCGGGGCGCTCAAGGTCACGCTGTTGCGTTCCTACGACGAGGTGGCGCAGCCGTTCAAAAATCTGCAGTGGCTGCTGGGTCTGATTACCCTGATTGGGCTGTTGCTTTTTGCGCTGAGCAGCGCCTGGGGCGTGCGCTTCATTACGCGGCCGCTCAGGCAGCTGACCCGCGTGACGCGGGAGCTGCGCCAAGGCCGATTTGAGACTGAGGTGCCTGGAACCGAGCGGCGCGATGAAGTGGGCGAGCTGGCGCGCGGCTTTGACCTCATGCGCACCAGCATTGCGCAGCAACGCGAGGCCATACTCAAATTGGCCTACTGGGACCGCCTGACCGAGTTACCAAACCGTGAGCAGTTTAGGCACAGCCTGAATGAAGCCATCGCGCAAGCGCCCCCGCAGGGCTGGGAGCTGGCCGTGCTCACGCTCAACCTGAACCGCTTCAAGCACGTCAATGATGTGCTGGGCTACGCATTGGGCGACGAGTTGCTCAAGGCCGTGGCGCAGCGCTTGACGCAACAAATGGAGCCCCTCGACGGTTTGGTGGCTCGCCTAGGGGGCGATGAATTTGCCTTGCTGCTGCGCGGCAGTGGCCCAGCGGACGCGGTGCAGGTGGCGCAGCGGATCTTGCAGGCCTTCGAGGCCCCGCTGGCTCTGGGTGAGCAGTTGGTAGATATGGATGCCAGCCTAGGCGTGGCTTGCTGGCCCACCCATGCCAGCCAAGCCGATGAGCTGCTCAGTCGCGCCGAGATCGCCATGCACGCCGCCAAAACCAGCAAAGACCCGGTGCTGGTCTATGCCCCGCAGCTCGACAGCGCCAGCGCCGAGACGCTCTCGCTGCTTGGCGACCTGCGCCACGCACTGGCCCACCACGAGTTGCGCCTGTATATGCAGCCCAAGCTCGATCTACGCAGCGGCGCCATTGTGGCGGCCGAGGCGCTGGTGCGTTGGCAGCACCCGCAGCGCGGTCTGGTGCCACCGATGCAATTTATTCCCTTTGCCGAGCAGACCGGCTTTGTGCGCCAGATCACCTTGTGGGTGTTTGAGCAGGCGGCCCTTTGGTTGGCTGCTCAAAACGGCACGCAAGGGCCCCTGCGTATGGCCATTAACCTGTCCACGCGGGATTTGCTCGATACCCAGCTCCCGGCCCGACTTGCCGGATTGATGCAGGCGCATGGGGTAGAGCCTGGGCATTTTTGCCTCGAAATCACCGAGAGCTCCATCATGGACGACCCCCAGCGCGCCGAGCACACGCTCAACCAATTGGCGTCGCTGGGGTTTAAGTTGTCGATCGACGATTTTGGAACCGGGTACTCCTCTCTGGCTTACCTCAAGCGCCTGCCAGTGCAGGAGTTGAAGATCGACAAATCCTTTGTCATAGGCATGAGCGACGACGAAAGCGACGCCAAAATCGTGCGGTCCACCATTGATCTGGCGCACAATTTGGGGCTCTCGGTGGTTGCCGAAGGGGTGGAAAACCAAGCCATTTTGCAGCGTTTGCAGGCGATGGGCTGCGATGAGGCTCAGGGTTATCACATCTGCCGTCCCATGCCCGCCAGCGCATTTGCTTCTTGGGCGCAGCAGTGGCACGCTACGCATGGCCGCCCCGCGGAGCAGAATCGTGGGGCTCCGCCTGCACCTGCTCCTTCTGAGCCTTGATGAAAGATTCAGCAGACACATTGCATCTGGCTGGACTTGGAATTCCGCCCTCTTAACACCCCCACGCCCTATGTCCGATCCCCTTGCCCCGCCCGGCCAACTGCAAGCGACACCGCCCCCCTACCACGCATGGCTGCAACATGCCTTGCCCAAGCAGGCCCTGACCGAACTCGCCGGTGCCTTGGCGCGTCGCCCACTCGGTGCCGCCACGCAGTGGGCCATGCGCCGCTTTGCCGCGCGCTACCGCGTGGACATGAGCGAGGCGCTGCAGCCCGACTTTGGCGCCTACGCCACCTTCAACGACTTTTTCACCCGCGCCCTTAAGCCCGGGGTGCGGCCGCTGGCCGAATCGGGGCTGGTGTGCCCGGTTGATGGCGCTGTGAGCCAGTTGGGCCGCATCGAGGGCGACCGAATTTTTCAGGCCAAGGGCCAGCATTACCGCAGCATCGCGCTGCTGGGCGGCGATGCTCAGCTGGCGGCCGGCTTCGAGCACGGCGACTTCGCCACCCTGTATTTAAGCCCGCGCGACTACCACCGCATCCACATGCCCTGCGCCGGGCGCCTGAAACGCATGATCCATGTGCCGGGGGCGCTGTTTTCGGTCAACCCGGCCACGGCACGCGCCGTGCCAGGCTTGTTTGCGCGCAACGAGCGCGTGGTCTGCGTGTTCGAAGGCGCGCACGCCGGGCGGCGCTTCGACTTTGCGCTGGTGCTGGTGGGGGCCACCATCGTCGGCAGCATGGCCACCGCCTGGCACGGCGTGGTCAACCCGCCGCGCCCGGGCCTGCTGCAAGACTGGCGCTACGAGGATCGCACCATCGAACTCGAGCGCGGCGCCGAGATGGGGCGCTTTTTGCTCGGCTCAACCGTGGTGCTGCTGTTCCCGCCCGGCTTGCTGCGCCTAAACCCGAGCTGGGCGGCCGACCAGCCGGTGCGGCTGGGGCAGCAGATGGCCGATTGGGTCGTTTCCACCTGAGGTGCGCCTTGGGTAGCGCTTCAGATGCACCCGGGGGTACAAGAAAGATACTAGAATGGGACGCTCTCGACCCCGTCGGCGCAGCGGGGTCTAAAAATCAATCGGGATGCCATGACTGCCTACACGCTTAGGGCCGCCTTGCTCGGCTTGACGGCCCTCGTTT
>Ga0209104_1000091_pt1 | contig 14723 bp, 9 predicted proteins | sample JTO19cmmetaG_FD_184156 | JGI IMG/M metagenome (GOLD analysis project Ga0209104, IMG submission 184156) | Freshwater bacterial and archeal communities from Indian Creek, Illinois, USA to study Microbial Dark Matter (Phase II) - JTO19cm metaG... | ecosystem: Environmental > Aquatic > Freshwater >... | reverse complement strand
AGCGCGACGTGTTTTGCCGGGTAGCTTGCCAGCTTTGCGCACGGGAATGAAGCCTTTGCCGAGTGAATAGGCCAAAGGTGTGCCCATAATGAAACCGCGCGCTTCAGGCGCGACCACCAAGTCAAATTCTGTGCCACTGCACAGCTCTGCTAGTTGGTCGACAGCCTGCTTTAAGGACGGCCCGTCTTGCAACAAGGTAGTAATATCGCGAAAAAGAATACCAGGTTTAGGGAAATCAGGTAAAGCGCGTATTTTGGCGGAGAGATCGATCATAATAAAACCTCCTTTTCCCATGCGAGTAAAGCATTAAATGTGGGTGAATGCCCGAGTTCATGCTTAGTATTTGCGGCTGGGTAATGGGTCAGGGAAACTTGCCCCCGATGGTAATTATATTTTAGCAAGGTAAGTTCCGAAAAAATCTGCAGCGCAGCGGCACAGACGCTGTAGGCGGCAGCCATGGGCATGGAATGAGTATGCGCAAAGTCGACCAAAGAAAAGAACGAACGACTAACAAACCAACGATAATAAAGCGCTAGGCTGGGCCGTTTCGGCACTAAAACCGACGCTGGCACTTTCCCATTATACACTAAATCGCTGTCAGCCGCATAGGCTCTGTCTCTTAGCGACAGCGGGAGCTCACCTTGCCGACGCGGTGAAACTAGGCAAGCCCGGTCTAGGTCCGCGAGAGATAGTGTTTCCTGTACCCGCGCTCCTCCCCCCTGTATTTTGAGTGTCAATGGGGAAAAAAGATGCCCTGGAACAAAGAAGGTCTCCTTAATTTCATCCTCTAGCCGCGCAAAACGATGGTCGGCCATGTAGGGTAGGTCGACAATCCACCATTCGTGCCCGACATGAAAATCTTGCAGGTGTAGGGATATCTGGCTTTTGCCCTGATACTCATCAAGACTAGGGCGAAACGCTACGCGAACCCTCTCGCCTACAGTTAGCTCATCGTAGCGGACAGCCTGATTAAACATCACTGCTGCGATAGTCCCACCCCCTGGTTTCGCCAAGAGCAGGCGCAAGTGTTGGCTTTCTTTACCGACAAGGCGTTTATCGGCCAAATTAAGGGGATGAGCCGCAAAAACTGGCTGAGGATTGCCGACTCCAAAAGGCGCGAGCAGGGCGACATCCGCGATGAGGCGTTCCGTGACCTCCTCGAGCGGTAATTCACCTTGAACTGTAAGTTTGGGGATAAAGAGGTCGGATGGTATTTCACGCGCGACTTCTAGAAAAGCGGCACGAAAAGGCTCCAGCTGATCAACTGACAGAGAAAGACCTATCGCCATAGGATGCCCACCGCATCGCACCAGCAAATGATGGCAGCGGCGTAGGCCCGCAATGAGGTCAAAACCAGCAATGCTGCGACCAGAGCCGCGCAAGGCGCCTTCTTCGTCTTGGCACAAGAGGATAGTAGGTCGATGGAAACGCTCGACCAGGCGAGAGGCCACAATGCCCACGACGCCTGGCAGCCAATGTGGTGCATATAAAACTAGGGCCGGAGCATCTGCATCAACCATGGCTACGGCCTCTGCCAAGATTTGCGCCTCGATGCGCTGCCTGGCGCGATTGAAATCGTCGAGTTCGCGGGCTAGGGCATCGGCTTTGGCCATGTCTTGGGTGAGCAGTAGCTGCAAGGGCAAGACAGCATCTTCCAATCGTCCCGCGGCATTTAAGCGCGGCGCGAGCATAAAAGCTATATTGCCTGCCGTTACGTTATCGGGTTTGACCCCTGCTACTTCCATCAAGGCTTTAAAACACAGCCGCGGTGAGGCGAGCCGTTCAAGGCCCTTTTTGACATACAGGCGGTTCTCCCCAACCAAGGGAACCACGTCCGCGACAGTACCCACGGCCACGAAGTCAAGATAGGCTCTCGCCGCGTCCCCCAACAAGGCACAGGCCAGCTTGTAGGCTACACCCACGCCCGCCAAGCCCTTGAAAGGATAGGCGCAGTGGGGAAGCTTGGGGTTAATGAGGGCCAGGACGACGGGCAGCTCTGCGGCCGGGGTGTGATGGTCAGTAATGATCAGGTCTATCCCTAGGCTATGAGCTAGTTTCGCCTCATCTATGGCCTGCACACCGCAATCTACTGTGATGACGAGGGAGATGCCCTGCTCTGCCGCCAGGACAAGGCTCTCTTTTTGCAGGCCATAGCCCTCGGCGCGGGTCGGAATGTAGACTTGCGGCCTTAGGCCAAACTGGGTGAGCGCCAAGAACAACAGCGCCGCGGAGGTCACCCCATCGGCATCATAATCGCCGTGAATAAGGACTTTCTCCTCTCGCTGGCGTGCCAAATTGAGGCGTTCTACCGCCTTGGCCATGTCGCAAAATAAAAATGGGTCAGACTCATGACAATAGTCAGGATAGAGAAAAGCCTGCAGAGAGGCTTGGTCGCGCACCCCGCGCGCCCAAAGAATTTGCTCCACCATGGGATGAAGCCCGCTGCTTAATGTGCCTAACTCTCGTTTGGCGTCAATTATGTCCCATTTACGCACTTAAGACTTGGCGTCCTTTTCACTAGGCTCATGAGGGACGATAATCTTTGGGGCATGCTTGGCGAGTTCACGCTCCAATTCGCGCATGCGCCCCCCGTAATGCAGTATTTTCGGCAGGGAAAAGAGCACCCCCATCGTGATGCCTAGGGCAAACAACCCGACAATCACTGCTGCTAGGGGCACTTCCGCAAAAGTTACACCGAGAAAACGCACTGCCACAGGGGCGGAGTTTTCTAAGGCAAATATGGCCACCAGAAAAGCAAGTAGGGCGAAGAGAACTAGTTTTATAGGCATAAGAACACTCCCCTCATTATAAGTTACTCTACTTATTCCGCGAGGACTCGCGTTATTCCTGCTTTTCGCGCCACCCACCTCAGCGCTCGGCGCCGACAATGCTCACAAGTTGTTCAGGCGTGCTTCACTAAACTCCTTGTTCCTCTCTTGCCCCCTCTGTGCACTCTGTGGTTAGAAAAAGTCCCCTCTCCGCGGTACAGGGAAGGAGACGCTCTCAACCACAGAGGTCACAGAGACGTGGAAAAGAGAGGCGCATGGAACGCTTATGCTGGGGATGTTTCGGTTATGAATACGAGTAGCGATGCCTGTTTTCGCAGATGTGGATGCAAGGTTAGAGTTTAGTGCGCAGCCATGTGCCAACAAAAAATTTCTTATTGTGATTTCAGTCACGCCAGCGACGACGCTTCTCCGATACAATGGTTGTGTAACTAAGTTAAACGTTGTTAAGAAAGAGAGGGGAAATCGCATGTTCTGCTATCAATGTCAACAGACAGCAAAAGGCGGCTGCACCATCAAAGGAGTGTGCGGCAAAACTGAAGACATCGCCAGTCTCCAAGACATTACCGTCTTTGGCCTTAAAGGTGTCGCCGCCTACGCGACACATGCCAAACAACTCGGCTACACGGATCCTGAGGTAGACGCCATCACACATGAGGCCCTGTATACCACCTTAACCAATGTTAATTTTAATCTAGACGACCATATCAAGATGGCTCTCAAAGTCGGTACCGCCACCGTCAAAGTGATGGATTTGCTCGACCGCGCTCACCTCGACCGCTTGGGCGTTCCCAACCCGACTGTGGTTTCACAGGACCAAATTGAGGGCAAGTGCATCTTAGTGACGGGGCACAACTACTTAGCCCTGGAGAAACTCCTTGCCCAGAGCCAAGGTCTAGGCATCAATATTTACACACATTCTGAAATGCTCCCCGCGCATGGCTACCCTGAGCTAAAGAAATATCCTCACCTCAAGGGCAATGTGGGCAAGGCCTGGTATGACCAACGCAAGGTCTTCGAAGAGTTCCCTGGCGCGATTTTGGGCACGACAAACTGTCTCATGCCCATCAAGGGAAGTTACGCCTCTCGCTTTTTCACGTACGATGTGACGGGACTTATGGACGTACAAAAAATCGAGAACGATGACTTTGCCCCCCTGATCAGTAAGGCCCTCGAGCTACCAGCGGCCAGTCAGACCTCGAATAAAACTTTAACGACGGGGTACCATCATCAGACAGTACTGGCGATTGCGCCCGAAATAATCTCTGCTGTCAAGGAGGGTAAAATACGCCGCTTCTTTGTTATCGCCGGATGTGATGCGCCTGGTTCGGGCGGCAACTACTACCGCACTTTGGCCACAAACTTGCCCATGGACTGCGTTATACTTACTACCTCTTGTGGCAAGTTCCGCTTCAATGATGTGGACTTTGGCGTAGTGCCTGGTACGAATATTCCCCGCTACATTGATCTTGGTCAGTGCAACAATAGTGGTTCGGCGGTGAAAATTGCCGCTGCTTTGGCAGAGGCCTTCGGATGTGGCGTTAATGACCTGCCCCTTAGCATCGTGCTCTCCTGGTATGAACAAAAGGCTGTGGCCATATTACTTGGACTTTTTAGCCTCGGCGTGCAAAATGTTTACATTGGCCCCACCCCGCCAGCATTTATTTCGCCAGGCGTTCTCAGCGCCCTGCAGACCCACTGGAACCTCAAACTTATCAGTAACGCCGCTGACGATATGGCTACCATGCTGGCCTAGGCCTAGCCCTAGGTCTAGGTCAAGGAAAAGTCCACGAAACGACCCGTAAAGAGTTTAATTTACGGGTCGTTTCTTGTCCGCTATGTTAGTATAGTAGGGTAATTGCTTAGGATCTCAATAAGCGAGGAGGTAATTTCCTGAAAAATAGACCAGCGATTAGGCTGCGGTGGCTATTGTTGACACCAGTTCTGTTGTGGTCAACGGTGTTTCCTCTTTCTAAATTACTGCTTGAAGTCATGCCACCCACAACGCTGGCCGCCCTGCGTTTCAGCGTCGGCGCGGTGGTGCTCCTCGCCTACGCTGTCTATTTTTTCTCTTGGCGAGAAATACGCCTTTCTTTCGTGCGTAATTGGAAAACTTACTTAGCGATGGGTTTTGTTGGCGTTTTCTTGAATAATTTTTTGCAGAATCTCGGCCTGACAATGACCAGCGCGAGTAGCGCCGCTCTACTTGGTACGCTCGACCCAATATTTACTACCGTGCTCTCCGCATTCTTGCTCGGCGAAAAACTCACTAGATCTAAAGCCATCGGCTTAGCCTGCGCTTTCTCCGGGGTAGTCTTGGTCATTACTAACGGGCAATGGGTAGAGGACTGGGGGCAGAGTGTCGGCAACCTCCTCGTGGTCGGTGCTGCCCTAGGCTACAGTGTCTACACCCTGCAGAGCAAAGCTATCCTACGAACTGAAAAACCCCCTATCGTGGTGGCCTGGGCCACCACGATAGGGGCTGTGATGCTTATCTTTACGGCCATAGTATTAGAGGGCTGGCCATCGCTTGCACACTTGACAATGACGCACCTAGTCGTTCTGGCCTACTTGAGTATTGTCCCGACTTCAATCGCCGTAGTCGCGTACTTCTACCTCCTCGAGCGCGTGCAAGCCTCACAAGCCGCAGTGACACTCTTTTTAATACCCATTTTTGGCATCACTTGGGCTGCCTTACTCCTCGGAGAGCGCCTGACTATGGCCATGCTGGCAGGAGGCGCGCTCATCATCTTTGGCGTCTGGCTGACTATGCTTAGAAGAACCTAAGTGGCCACAATATAATGGCACGCAAGCAACCCATCGGGGCAACGACCTCCTAACCATATGTTGTTACCACTCTAGCCTATAAACCACTTAGTACGCTCGCGCCATCCACACACTGTGGGTGGCGTTTTCGCCGCAGGCAAGACACTTTTCTTTGTGAAGGGGTGGTGCAAAGGGGATGTTACGCGAAGTGAACTTGGTTTCTTCACGCACGCGTCCCTCGCAGTCATCATCACCACACCACCCACCGAGAACCCAGCCTGCCAAACGATTGCTAGCTTCGGCCTCGGCAATATGCGCCTTTAACTGCTCCAAGGTGTCAATGTGAAGATGACTGTGAAGACTACGAAACTCGCAGGCCCTTTCATACATACTGGCCTGAATGGCGGTGAGCAAGTCTTGCACGGTATCGGACAAGCCTTGAAGGCTCACGCTCATTTTTTCGCCCGTATCGCGGCGGACCAAGACGCACTGGTTGCTGTCAACGTCACGGGGCCCAAGCTCTAAGCGCAGGGGTACCCCACGCATTTCCCACTCGTTGAACTTCCAGCCTGGTGTTTCTTCTCTCTCATCGGTACGCACCCGAATGTTGGCGGCCTTCAGCTCCTGGTGGACGAGAGAAAATTTCTCCATTACCTTGGCGCGCAACTTAGGGGGACCAATGGGAATCATAATGACTTGCGTGGGCGCTAACTTAGGGGGCAAGGCTATGCCCTTGTCGTCGCCATGCACCATGACAAGTGCACCGATCAAACGCGTAGAGACACCCCACGACGTGGTATAAACATGCTTGCGCACATTGTCGCGATCTAAGAATTCGATATCAAATGCTTTGGCAAAGTTTTGGCCGAGGAAGTGAGAGGTACCTGCCTGTAGGGCTTTGCCGTCCTTCATCATGCCCTCGATAGAATAAGTGTCAACCGCACCGGCAAAACGCTCGGATGGGGTCTTTTGTCCTGTCCACATGGGAATGGCCATCTCGTTCGCGGCGAACTCGGCGTAAGTCTCAAGCATGCGCATGGTTTCTTCTCGCGCTTCAACTTCGTCGGCGTGGGCGGTATGTCCTTCTTGCCAAAGAAATTCTGATGTGCGAAGAAAAGGCAGGGTGCGCTTTTCCCAACGAAAGACATTAGCCCATTGATTTAACAACACAGGCAAATCCCTGTAGCTTTGAATCCAGCGGCTATACATGTGGCCGATCATTGTTTCTGATGTGGGGCGCAGGGCTAACCTTTCTTCGAGCTTCTCCCCACCCGCTTCGGTTACCCATGGCATCTCAGGATTAAAACCTTCGACATGCTCTTTTTCTTTTTGCAAAAAACTCTCAGGAATGAGCATGGGAAAGTAGGCATTGCGGTGCCCCGTGGCCTTGAAGCGTTGGTCAAGCCCGGCCTGGATACGCTCCCAGAGCTCATAACCCTCTGGCTTAAAAATGATGCATCCGCGCACAGGAGCGTAGTCCATGAGATCCGCCTTCTGGATAGCCTCGATGTACCAAGCGGAAAAGTCAGTGGCCTGCGAGGTGAGTTTGTTTTCTGACATAATTCATACCTCCTTAGTAGTCATTACGCGGCTACGGGCGAAAAAACACAAAAACCCGCCCCTATATAGGGACGGGCAAACACCCGTGGTACCACCCTGATTGGCCACAATGTGACCCACTCAAGCTCCCTTAACGCGGGACAACGGCAAGGCTCAACACCTGCAGCTCCGGGGTGGGTGGTAATTCTACCGCGCACTGGCTTGCACCTACCGCCAGCTCTCTAAGCACGAGAGACCTACATTCCCCTTCACAGCTATTGCTATGAATACTATCACCTCACCTAGCGAGAGTCAACAAGCAGGACATTACGAAATGATGTCGAAACAGCATAGAAGATCAATAAGCATGGCGACATGGAGGTTAATGATGGCAATTTCGCAGACTATCTTAGACGCGATCGGCAACACCCCCTTGGTACGACTGAACAAGGTAACAGCGAATCTCGACCGCACCATCTTAGTCAAGGTTGAAGGTCAAAACCCCGGTGGCAGTGTTAAGGCGCGTACCGCACTTAGCATGATCGAAGACCTTGAGCGGCGTGGACTGCTTAAACCAGACTCCAATATCATTGAGTTCACCTCCGGCAATCAGGGTATCGGGCTGGCCTTGGTGGCAGCTGTCAAGGGCTACCAATGCACCATCGTCATGCCAAGTTGCATGAGTGAGGAACGCCGGCACATCGTGGCGAGTTATGGCGCCAAAATAATTCTCACCCCCGTTGGCAAGGACATTACGGAGACTTTTGCCATGGCAGAAGCTTGTGTCACCGCATTGTTGCAACAGGACCCGCGCTACGTCTTGGCTGGGCAGTTTATCAACCCTGCCAACCCTGCCATTCATTATGGCGCAACCGCAGCGGAAATAATTACCCAGTTAGGCCCACTCGTCCCAGATGCCTTTGTCGCCGCCATCGGTACCGGCGGAACGATAACTGGCGCTGGCCTCCGTCTCAAGGAGGAGTACCCCGGCATCAAAATCGTCGCTGTTGAGCCGCGTGATGCCGCTATCCTCTCCGGTGGGGTCATTTTAAGCCATAAGCAACAAGGTATTGGCGATGGTTTTATCCCCGCCATCCTCGACACCGAACTCTACGACGCAGTGGTGACGGTGACTTGTGCCGACGCCTACGAAATGGCGCGACGTTTAGCGCGGGAGGAGGGCTTGTTCGCCGGCATTTCTTCTGGTACTAATGTCTGTGCGGCTATCGAAGTGGCAAAACAGCTCCCCGCGGGGAGCATCATCGTCACACTGCTGCCTGACGGTGGCGAACGCTACTTAAGCACCCCTGACTTGTTCTGCTGCGAGGTCAGAGAGTGAAGCGCACTGCACTTAACCCTAAATAATACTTACCAGTGAGCCCCTGCCCCCTAGTTGGGCGGGGGTTACTATTATTTTGCGGGGAATGCGCTCCACTAACTCTCGCACATGGCTTATAATGCCAATAGAAAGATTCTGCCCTTGCATACGCTCAAGGCAGCACATTACTGTTTCTAACAACTCGCTGTCTAGCGTGCCAAAGCCCTCGTCTAGAAAGAAAAACTCCAAGGGGAATCTCCCCCGCAGCTGTATCTGCATGGACAAGGCGAGGGCAAGAGCGAGGGAAGTAATAAAGGTCTCTCCTCCCGAAAGGGTGTGCACGGGGCGTTTCATGCCCCCTTGACCATCGTCGCGAATCAAGAACCCGCCTTCTGGGTCGACTTCGAGAGCATAGCGATGCGACGACAAGGTGCGCAACCACTCGGTGGCTGCCGCCGTGACAGTGTGCAAATGTTCCCCAGCCATAAACTCGACTAGTGCATTGCCACGCAGTAGTGTTACTAACTCCGCCATGAGATCGCGTTCCTTAGTGTGCACCTGCAGACGCTGCGCAAGGGCCACATACCTCGCGTGGCGCGCCTTGATATCGCCAAGTTTGGCCTCGGCTTGGCCAAGTTGCCGCATCGCCTCGTCACGGGCTAATTCCGCCTCGAGATAGGTGGTTTCGATTGTCTGCCAGGCTATGGCACTGAGGGCACGGCCGGATAGCGACTTATGCCAGGAGGCGAGGTCACTAGCGAGGAGCATCTGCTGCTCATGGTAGCGGCTAATTTCGTCTGCCCAGGCCTCGCGGAAGCTTGCTCCTTCACGGGCCTGCTGCAAGGCTAGGCGTGAAGCAAAGGGAGAATTCTGCATGGCTGCGGCGAACTGTCCTCTGGCTTTGTCGAGCGCGAAATCGGCAATGCGTAAAGCCTCCGTCCCGCTAGACAGCTCGTTTTTGGCCTGCTCTACTACGCCGAGGACACGAACGTGTTTTTCTTCGCACTGTCTCTCTTCCTCGCGGAGGGCCCGCAGAGAGGCCTCCGCCACCAACGACTCTACCGAGGGGTCGGCATCGCCGACTAGGGACTGTACTTCTTGCGCGAGTTTGCTCTCGCGTTCTTGTAGCCCCTGCACCTTAAAGAGAAGTGCCGATACTGCGTCCTGTGCGATTGTCACTACTTTCTCTGCTGCTTGGCGCGCCATTTGCAATTCAGAGAGCTTGGTCTCAAGCTGCTTCATGGTATCATTTAACTCTTTTTGCTTGCGATCTTTATTCTGTAATAGTTCTTTCTGCAGCTTGAGGTCGGTAATTTGGTGCTGCAGTAAGCATTCTTGCAATATAGCCTTCGCCTGCGCTTCGTCGCTCGCGACAGCCATCACTTTGGCTACTAAGTAGTTAAACTCGGCCTCTAGACTGGCGACATGCTGCTCGGCCACGGCGTGAGCTTCTCTGCTGCGGGCTAATTTGTCTGCCAAAACTCGTTCGGCTTGGCGCCCTTTGTCGAGGGCACACTGCCACAGTTGACGCCGCTCAGCGCGCAATTCCATATCTTTGGCCAGCAAGAGGACATTCTGCTCGATATCTGCCAGACTGAGGGCATTCCACACGGCTGGGAACGCACCCTTAACCTTGACTATCTCTTCTGCCACAGCCTTGCCTTCTACCGCTAATTCTTCGTCCTGGTGCTGCAGAGCAGCTAACCCACTGCTTACAACCTCGGCACTGGCCACGATTGCTGCCTGTTCGGCGATGGCCTTTTGCCATAGAGTCGTAGACTCCGTGATGGCGGCGGCAAAATGCTCCAAGTTAGGCGGTGGCAAGCGACTGCCCAGCTCGGGATGGGACCGTGAGCCACACACGGGGCATTTTTCTCCCGGGGAGACCTGTGCGGCGAGTTCGCCAATCAGGCAGGCCTCTTTGGCTGCCTTATACTTGGCTTCGTTTTCCGCCAGTAAGGCGCGTAACGAGGCCAATCTATCCTCTAAGCGCGAAGCTTTGTCCTGCGTAGCGCATAGCTGTTTTTCGGCTTCGTTTCTCTTATGCCTGAGACTCTCTTGTTTTACAACGATGCGCGCTGCTTGGTCCGACTTATACTTTAGGTCTTGCAACGATAGTCGATAACTGTTCTGTAGCTCTTGCTCGCCCGCGCCCACCTCAGGCAGGTGGCGCGACATTAGGTCGTCAAGCTCCATATTGGCCGCGGTATGCTCTAGCTTTAGGGTGGTGACACTCTCTCGCGCCTGATTGAGGGTGCCTTTAGCCGTATCCAAGCTGCCACACCTACTTTGCTCCTCTGTTCGCCGCTCAGCTAGCTGGCGCTCAAGAGTTAGCCAAGTTATTTCATGCCGTGTTGCCTCTTCTAGTGCGTGGCGTTCTTCAGGCAAGACCACCGTCCCGGCAAGTTCTTGGCGCAAAGCCACTTCTGTTTCTTGCGATTTTTTCTCTCTTTGCAGAATGGCTGTAAGCTCCTGTTTTGCCGCTTCTAAACGAGTTACGGCCTCGCCGTATAGGGCTCTTTCCGTAGTGACCGCTGCCTGAAGCCCCTGACTCTCTTCAGAAAGCGCAATAGCCCTCTTCAAGTCATGCTGACGCAACAAGATACGAGGTTCCTCGTCTTGTCTGGCCGCCTTGGCTGCGGACAAAGCTACTCGGGAAGAAGCCAATAGCGCTTCGGCTCCCTCAAGCACTTGCACCCCGGCGCTCTGACGCTCGAACGCGGCCCTTTGTGTCTCGGTTGCATCGTCTAGAGCGACTGCATGCGGCCACACCACATCGGCTGCGGCCAAGTGATCCATCCTCGCCTGCAATTCTGCTAGGCGCACGGATGAGGCATCGAGCGCGGCCTTCCGCTCCATGCCTAGCTCAATTTTCTCTTGCAGCTCTCTTACTTCTTTAGCTTCAGACCAAGCCTTGTTACTGGCGATTAGTGCTTCTAAGGCGGAGGCAAAAATCGCCTCGGCCGCAACTACATCTTCCTCGGCCGAGACTAGAACTTCGCGCGAAGCGTTGCCTAAGCCCTGCTGCTCACCTTGGATAGTCATAACCTGCGCCTCAACCTCTTTGGCACGATTGTTCGCCACAGAGAGCAGCTTTTCGCCATAGCAGGTGAGATTAAAAATCCGTTCGAGCATCTCGCGGCGCTCTTTGCCTTTTAGGCCCAAGAACTCGGCAAACTTGCCTTGGGGCAGTACTACCGCGCGCGTGAAATCATCAACCGTTAGCCCTAGTATGTCCACAACTTGCTCATCAACATGGGACACTTTGTCAGCGAGAACTTTATTCCCTGTCGGTGTTATCTCAGATATTCTCGCCAAGCGGCAGGAAATTGAGTCATCTTTGCTCACATACTTGCGTTCCACCCGATAAACCGTAGCCAAAGCCCCTACGCCAATACTAAAGTCAAAACTTGCCATAGCCTCAGTCATGCTCTTATTCACAATGCCACGTATCTTGTCGGGAGCACGCTCAACTTTGCCGTAGAGGGCCAGGGTAATGGCGTCAATAATGGTCGATTTTCCGCTGCCCGTGGGACCAAAGATGCCAAAGACATTGCCCGCGCCGAGCGCAGAAAAATCTATCTCTTGTTCCTCTTTAAAACTGTTGAGCCCATAAAATGAAAGCTTAAGCGGCCTCATGATCGATTCCCTTCCCCTTCCGCCTGTACGGCCACTTGGTGAGCCAGTGAGGTAAAGAGCGCGACCAACTCGTCCTTAGGTGCTACGCCGGCCTTGCGATGTTTGTAGAAACGGATAAATACTTCCTCCACAGACATCTCAGATAAGGCCGTGCCGGGAGCGACGCCCTCGCCCAAGGGCACAATGCAGCGCACCTGTAACAGCCCACTATGCGCCTGTCGCAGAGCTGACAATTCGGACTGCGTGAGGTACCGCTCGGTATGCACCTCAAGCTCTAGCCACCGGGGTCGGCCACCGAGATCCTCCAAGCGACGCAATGCTTCATCCACACCCAGCAGGCAACGCCAGCGTTCGAGGGGAATGCCCGCAGTCAAATTTACACTCTTTACCTCTGCTTCCCCTCCCGGCACGATATCGACCAAGTGCACAACTTTTGTTTGAAGAGCCTCCGAAAAGCTGTACGAAAGAGGCGAACCAGAGTAATAAGTCTTAGGACCGGTGCTTGTCATTTGCTGGGGACGATGCAGGTGTCCCAGGGCAATGTACTGCGCTTTGGGCGGAAAACGCTTGTAGTCCACCGCGCTAGCGCCACCAATGTCAATCGCGCGTTCAGAATCACTTGTTAGTCCGCCGAGAGCCAACAGATGGGACACGACAATGTTGACAGTGTCGGCGCGAAAGGCACTCGCCTGACTGTCGAGTAGACCGATCACCATGTCGGCATAGGCTTTGCGCAAGTGGCCCTCTTCGAGGGCGGGGCTGAGTAGTTGCCCGAGGCGAGATTCCGACGGGTAGGGCAAGTGCGAGACAACCACCGTATAGGGTAATTCCGGCCAGGCTACCTCGACAATTCCGGGTCCGGATTGCACTATTCTAGGGCCCTGCCCAGAACTGTTAGCCGCAAGAATCTCCTGTGGTCGGCCCGCAATCAGTATTCCGTGGCTCTCTGCTAAGGGGCGTACAGCACTAAGACGCTCTGGGCTGTCATGATTACCCGCTACGACAACTACACACCGCTTGCCCTCTCCCGACAGCCGCTCTAAGGCGCGACAGTATAGCTCTTGGGCCTCAGCCGAGGGGTGGTAGGTGTCGAATACGTCGCCGGCAATGACAACTAAGTGCACACCCTCTTCTTCGGCGATGCCTACTATCTCATTGACGAACTGTACCTGCTCAGGATAGCGGCTTCGGCCTTCGAGCGTGCGGCCGAGATGCCAGTCTGAAGTATGCAACAACCGCATTAGAATCACCTCGCATAGACTACGTTGTGAAATTAGACTCTCTTGACCCCAAGGGTGATGTGGTGCCCATTGATATCCCATTCCTGCACGAAGCTATCGCTGTTTTGGCACTTGGTTAACTCCACCGCCAAAACTTCATCAAGAATTAACTGCCGATGCAGAGCAATGGCCTCCTCAAGAATATGTTCGCCCTCATAGTAGACGAAAATCTTATCTTCGACTTCAAACCCGGCCTCTTTGCGCATGGACTGTAGCTTGCTGATGACCTCGCGGACATGCCCTTCGGCCACTAGTTCTGGCGTTAAATGCAAATCCATAATGACGGTCAAACCGCTACTAGACTCGGCAGAGAAACCCTCTCTTTCTTGCACGCGTAAATCTAACTCGCTTAACTCGAGCTTGATGGGTACTCCAGCCAGTTCCACCGCGAGGGGCTGCTCACTAAGCACCGCCTGGGCCAAGACATTTTCCGGCACAGTGGTTAGTACGGTGGCAAGAGTCTGCACTTCTTTGCCAAAGCGACGCCCGAGAAGCTTGAAATTAGGCTTGGCGCTATAACTTACGAATCGCGTAGTGTCACTGGCGGGTGAAACCTCTTTCACATTCAGCTCATCCTTTATAAGATCAATGAGCTCCTCGCGCAGGAGAGTTGCCCGCGGCATCACAAAGTAAAGGGCAGAGGCTGGCTGTCGCACTTTGACACCACTCTTGCTGCGCACGGCACGGCCGAGGTAGACGATGTCACGCGCTATAATCATCTCGCTCTGCAAATCTTCATCGATGAGAGATTTATCGACCGCGGGATAATCTTGCATATGTACACTGAGCCTGGCGGCATGATCGACTGAACGAACTAGATTTTGGTAAAGCTCCTCTGTGAGGAAGGGCGTAAACGGGGCCATGAGGGCTGTCAATGTGGTGAGGGCCTCATAGAGAGTGAGGTAGGCAGCAATCTTATCTTGATCCATGGCGCCTTTCCAGAAGCGACGCCGATTGCGGCGAACATACCAATTACTGAGCTCATCAATGAACTCATCGATGGCGCGCGTGGCCGTCATGCTATTAAAGACATCAAGTGCCGAGCGTACATCGCGAATGGTCGTGTTTAGGCGCGACAGTAGCCATCGATCAATGAGAGGGCGTTCAGCGGGGGGCACGGTGAATTTTGTGGGGTCAAAATCATCAATATTGGCATAGAGCACAAAGAAAGAGTAGACATTCCACAAGGTTCCCATGACGCGGCGCTGCCATTCTTGCATGCTTTCGAGCGAAAACGCTTTGTGTACCAGGGCGGATTGACAGTGTAAATAAACCAACGCAGGCCGTCGGCACCTATGGTGTCAAAGGCCTTCCACGGGTCGAAAACATTCCCCTTAGATTTGCTCATTTTTCGCCCTTGCTCGTCAAGCCCAAGTTCAGTAACCACCACATTCT
>Ga0209104_1000090_pt1 | contig 14736 bp, 19 predicted proteins | sample JTO19cmmetaG_FD_184156 | JGI IMG/M metagenome (GOLD analysis project Ga0209104, IMG submission 184156) | Freshwater bacterial and archeal communities from Indian Creek, Illinois, USA to study Microbial Dark Matter (Phase II) - JTO19cm metaG... | ecosystem: Environmental > Aquatic > Freshwater >... | reverse complement strand
TGGAGAAGACCTCAAGAGATGCGAAGAATCTGGCATCACAGCTTATGTAGCAAGGCCGGAGCAGGCTAATTCCACAGGAGAAACAGAAAATCTCCAAGTATGCTTCACCTACAATCCAGAAGGCGTTACATACACCTGCCCCCAAGGCAAAACCCTGACTAGACTAAACAAGAAAGACTACGTGCGAACCGGATTACCATCGTCTTCGATCCCATAATGAACAGCATGAAAATCATAATGGACCAAGTCGACATAAGCAGCAAGTTAAAGGGCCGGTGGATTGTTCAAAATTGGGATTGGAGATAGTCCTATTCTTGGTGTTTCACATGCGATTTTTGCCCGTCTACGTATAGTACGCCTTGCGGAGTCCAACATGGTTGAGCCCATAGTCTTAGTCAAAAACGGGGAGTGGTGAGATAGGGTGAATCGCATTTTAAGGCTACAAATGCCGCAATCCGACCCGCTTGATACCCAAAAGCGACCGAGTGTCAGGATTACTTATTATGCTTACACGGCCTTGATGAAAATAGACTTTCGTCCGGCACATGGGGAAGTCTTGTTTTGCCCGCAAGAGGATTGCCTGCTCCTTTCCGCAACGGAGATTGGCAAAATAATGACGGAAATTCAGGAGGGGCTACGTGCTCGAAGTCCACTAATAGATACGGCTGGCGATGAAGCCAACTTCCGCATTAGAATTAACTCTAGATCATGCGGCGATGGTCCCGCCCAAGATATGTACACGGTAACTTTTGAAACCGAGTTCCTAGTGAAGTGGGCCAGAGAGTCCGGCACGGGAGTAGCGACAAGAAGCCTGGCGCTGACGGTCACTCGACACGACATGGACAGACTCTTGGCCTTTTTGCAGGATGTGAGTGTGGCGAGCATTACCCCGATTGTCCATGGTCAAGCACCTACATCTTGCGGGGTCAGCATTAGCCTTCGTGATGTGCTCGCTTCCCAACTGGCAGTGAGTATAGATATTAACTATTGCTGCGACACATTTTCGCTGGCAATTTTCTTTAATACCCCTTGGGGAGCAATAGAGGTAAGCCCGCGGACGGGCGCACACTGGGATTTACATTCGCTTTACAGCGATGACATGACGCACGCCATACAACAAGGCTTAAGTGAGCGCTTGCCCCTCATTAAGACTGGCACTGTCGACCCGTTTTTCTACGTGACCATTGACGCCGGAAAAGATGGACAGGGATACGAGGATAATATATTTCTTTTTACCCTCGAACTAGATGTCGTCGGCGCACTTGATCCGGGGACCACGGCCGAAAACATCATCAGTCTCATGGTCAGGCAAGATCGCCAAGGAATTCAATCCTTTTTGGAGTTTCTACACGCTATAGAATGCTGCCGCGCCCTACGCATTAAGCCACACAATCTAGGCATAACTGCGTGCGGTGAGGAGGAATAGCAAATGCGTACAGGACCCTCGTTGCGACTGCAGGATACTAAGGAATATTACCGTTCGGGGCTGTACATCGAGCTCTACCATGACTCGCAAGCGCTGTTTTTCCGCATCGTAACCCCGCTCGGAGTCATCACAAATGACCGCCAAGGAGAAACAGGCTTGGTCCTGGCCGCCGCGGAAATTGCTCAGCTCATTACCACTCTTGAAGAAGGGTTATGTGGGCAACTGCCAATTATCGTCGCGAGGGATAGTAAGTTCAGATTCGCATTCAAAATTAATGCTGGAGCTGATGGAGATGGATATGTAGGCGGCATATTTTGCCTTCATTTTGAACTGAATCTCTTGGCTATCTGCACAGGGAATCCAGAAGAAATTGCCCCCACTCTGAGCATCACTATGTTTGTGCACAGGAAAGAGCTAGACGAGGTTCTGGCCTTCCTCCTCTTCGTCTTACAGTCATCTGAGTAATGCCTGCGCGTTTTACTCCTCACTTATGACGAAAGAACCCGAAAGGTGCGCGCTCCGCAAAAATGTCGACATCGAGTACTAGGGTCTCTCCAGGTGAACGCGCGCCTGCTCGGAGAGACCTTTGAAACAGACCCATCTCCTTTCCGAAAAAGCGTTAGCTATTTTTGAAAGTTCGCTTGAACCACAAAATTACTTGCCAAATTACCGTCTGTTTTTTGTATTTGACAAAAACTTAATACAAATACTAATTGATTTTGCGGTTGGAGGAAGGATACACTTGATACGTTATACAGCTACTGACAAATGAGCGTCAAAAGGAGCTGCTATCGGCGCTATTACGGAAGATCTTGACGGGGCGATAAGAAAATAATTACACCCCATAGATTGTTCAACAGACTAGGTTAGTGATAGTAAGGGGGTCGCTAGACCGTGTTACAATTTCTTTTTAATTTTCTCATTGGCGCGTTTGTGGGGGCTTCCCTATTAGCTCCATTTGGGCGAAAGGCTCTTCACCATTTTTTTCCTATTGCAACGGCTAAATTGTTCTACCGCCCGACAACTGCTATGCTCGCACTTAGTGGAGGGATCCTAGGGGCAAAGTTTAATGTCGCCGAAATGCCTAATTTATTGCTAGATATGGCCTTCATAGGAAACACATTTGCCATAGCAGCTGTCGGCACAATAATGGTTCTCTGCATAATAGCGATTACACGGCTCATTGCTGGAGGACGCACCTCATAATCCCATCGCTTGACTCGTTGCATTGGGACGCGATTTCGGATGCCTTGCGGGTCCTAATTGCGACAGAATCCTTTTGCAGATGTCGGCGGGGCGGCTTATGAATTTTTAACACGCAGGCCAGAGATGCCCCCGACACAAGGGGCTAAATAAGGCCAAGGTTTGGGATATAGATGTTTATGCGAGATAGACCACTACCATTAAACTGGGGGGAAACAACTTATGTTTACGATTGGACTTGCACTATTGGTAGCGAGATTTGGCGAAGAGCAACTTGGCGGACAGCACGCCGCTGCATGGGTCGGCGCGGCCGCTGGCGTTGTTGCAGATTTTTTTGTTATCGCTGTGCTGCTTGACCGTTTTTTCGGGATATCCATTTCTGTTTGACAGGAGGTTGCCGACTTACGATGGACATTTCAGCAAGAACAATCGGACTTATCATCCTAATGGCCGTCACTTTCGCTCCCTTGTTTCCTTGGGCGATCGGCTTAAAATCAACCCCCTTTCTGCTCTTTTCCGGCGGACTACAAGGCGTTAGCGCAGGACTCATACTTGGAACTGGACTGGATGGGATAAGGCTTGGGCTTCCTCTTTACTTGGCTATCACGCTTGCACCAATGCTTACCGTGTTCCTGCTGATGCGATTTTTCGTTCAGGACGATGAGTAACTTGCTAACATTATCGTCAGGAGTGCCGCCTATTATCTAGCTCTTGCTCAACCCCCGTGCCCCACATTGCGGTTGCGGGACACGAGCCTTGCAGCAAATTCAACAAAGCAAGGCGGTGCGGCATGATGATTAGAGAAGCGATGCCATCCGCGTATTGGATCCTCGGGTAGTCGCCATCAGCCCTAATCCGTTTGCGATTTTGCCCGCGGAACAACAGTGAGCTTGCCAAACCAGCAGTTTCCTTGTGAAAGGCACTCATAGACTAAGGGAGGGTTAATATGTCCTCTAGCATTAGACTTGCCGCCGCGCTGGGCATACTGGTTATGCTACTAAGCATGGTTGGCTGTACACGGAAAATTGCGGACAATGGTGCTAGGCCACCAGAAGTTATTGTACCTCCGCAAACTACTCCGGTGGTCAAAGTGGTCGATGTGACTAGAGGCGAACGCGTAAGTATCTCGCGCGCACAGGCTGCGACACTGAAATTGCATGGAGCGCCCCTCTCGCTACACCAGAACATCCTCGACATTAACTGGACGGATGCCGTTATCGACTACCCGCTCATCTATCTGTACAACTGGGAACAAGGCCAGTCGGAGCTGTTAGACATCCAGTCCGGCAGATATCTAGCGTCCGGCACGCGCCTTGCCAGTGCACTGCGGGACAAGTGGGGCGGTATAACGGCAAACAAGTTGGGTACTTTCACCGACCATAAATTTGGTCTCGCCCTGTGGGGTGAACACCAATATGCGACGGCAGGTGTGACAGTGTATCGCGATGGTCTTCCGCAGGGCGACTCCGTCACGCAATTTGGAACTCGTTGGCAAGGCTTTGTGCTGACGACGGCGCCAGATGCGCCAGCCATTACTGTCGTGGGCTTTATCACGGATGCAGGAGAAGTATCCTTCTTTAGAGCGCATCAGGGGCGTCACGCGAGCCTTGCTTGGTCGCGCCGGGGAAACTACGTGGCGGTAACTGCCAAAGGCGAAAGCGGTGCCACTGTCATCTATGTCTACCAACGCGGCGTTGTCGATCCCCTATTCACTGTAACCCCACGAGAGGTGCAACAATCACTGCAGGGGACAAAGGATCTAGTCATCTCACCGCATTCCGAAATTTGGGCATCGGATGAGCGCATCCTTCACTTCACTGCCGCACCGGCTTTACAGCCGCATGGTTCACGTCGCTTCAGCATTTGGCGTGACGGTACAGGACTTGAAGTAATGCCGCCTATACCCTTTGACGACAATATACGACGTGATGAAGATGCTGCCATGAAGGCTTACCGATTGACCGTAGAGCAAAGGTCGCTGAGTCGCGCGGCAGAACTGCCTCTATGCGTAACTCTCGATGTGACTAGGACGAGACAAGCTCTTAGGCAGAACGCACTAGAGCTACTGCAGGAAAAACACCTTCTAGATATTGGTGGCTTGTTCTTGGTGCTAGACCCGACGGAGCCTGTGGTCTTACCAAGAACACTCAGGGTCTGGCACGCTACAAACCATTACCATGGCCGCATCTTAGCTGTCTTAGACGCAAAAGGGCGACCCCTAGCTGAGTATTGGTTATGGGAACATGACCATTACAACGTGATACTGCAGCCCACTCTGCTCGATTTTTCTTCCACGCTCCCAACAAGCGGCCACGGGTACATTGTGGCCCTCAGCTGGAATGCGAAGGATGGGACCATGCCCCTTGAGGACGGGATACGAATTCCGGTGCGATTTCGGTAATTGGCTTTTGTCGCACAGGGACGGAGGAAACGCGACACTGCAGTAAGTCGATAGCATTGTATGTCGCAAACGCCCCGTCCCTGTGCGACAAAGCTAAAAGGCTCTCCGGGCAAAAATCCAGAGAGCCTTGTGATTGCTGGTGCGCCATCAGGGATTTGAACCCCGGACCCACTGATTAAGAGTTGTTTGCTGCGTTCTGCATCTCATGTCAGGTGGATAATTTCAATGTTTAATGAAATTCCAGTCGTGTCGGCCAGTGTCGTGGGGTGCGGGGATACAAGGGCTTTGGCGCCTACAAGCATGTGTTCGTATCCGCTCATTGCGTGTAATTTTCCCGGCGTTGCTGTCAAAATAGAACCTTCTAGAGCTTCACCAGTCAAGCGCCCGCAATCACGCGATCTAGAAACTAATGCATAGATTGTCTTTGGTGTACAGCCGCCAACCTCGTTGCGAGGCGACGGGAATGAAGGAAATATGGTTCCGGTCGCACTCTACTGCAATCCTCGATTACTGTACGCCGTCTTCCGCTGGACATTATGAATTGGCAGTAACACAATGCTACTACAGATTTTGGGTGTAAAGCCACACCGACGAGACTGTCAAATTTCAGCGACGCAAGTGTAAAATCTCCACGGCTCAAATGTTAAGTCAAGGGCGACGTATTCAACATTAGCTTTGGTTTTTTTGTCGTTAAAAAAGTTAAAGACGAGTTGCGTCCCAATATAGAACAATTACTAGACCTGTACAACTATCTCTTGTCATTGGGATATAACGCCGCTAATGTGTTGGATGGCGTGAAGTCCTCTGAGCAGATGAAGCTCCACGAGACAGGTTTTCCGATAACTCATTGTGGTGCTGGCATTACTGACTTTGTCCTCACGCCAAATGCTGAAGTGTATCCTTGTCTTAAAATGCTTAATGACGACCAGCTAATATGTAATCTGCTTGACAATGACGGTATAGATAGAATCAAGAAGCATCGAGACAAGACAATATGCAGCGATTTAGTAGATAATTGGCCACGTTGCGCTAAATGCAACATTAGGTATATCTGTGGGGGTAGTTGCAGGGCCGATCAATCTTTTATTTCCAACAATAACTATTCCCATTCTCAATGCCAATTGCAGAAAGCGAACATAAAGTTTTTCTTGGAGGATACGGAGAAATGATTAAAGCAAAAAGGATAGCCATTCTTTCCATTGGCATTGGGGCATTGACATTATTCGCCTTGCAGCTGTTCAGCCTCAATATCTTATGGCTTGTTTTAGGTGAAAATAGCGGCGGTTTTGGTAGCGTAGCTACAATCATAGGTGCGTCATTTTTCTTCCAGGCAGTTACATCACTAATAGTAGGCGTCCTTGTCGACAGGTTCCAAAAGAAAAAGACTATCGTGGTAAGCCTTGTTGTTTGTGCAGCCCTTGCGTCCACATGGATTGTACTAGGTGAGTTCCTAGTGGTTGCAGTGCTGGTGTATTTGGGCATCGATTTGGTTTCGGACTTATATAGTGATGCATTTACAGCGCTAGTTGCTGAAAAACTTACCAAACAAGACTACGTTAAGCTAGATGCCTTAGAACTGATATCGAGCAATCTTGTTGCAGTGGTAGGGAGAATTACATCGGCAGCCCTAATTGCATCTGCCAGTCAAGCAGTAGTCTTCGGTGTGGTCGTGTTTGTCCTTTTGCTGTCCGCCATGATATGCCAACTTTTCTTGCCCGAAAGTCATGTAAGAAGGAAAGAGTGCACGAGAAAAAAGGGACGTATGGGGCTATCAATAAAAAGCATTGCCGCAGTAGTTCGGTCGTCATGGGTCTTCGTTCGGGACAATGTCATCCATGACAAGAAAATAGTCGTGTTTATGGGGATATTGTTCTTTTTGAACCTTGACTATGCCTTTATCCCGACCCTGTTGCCCTTTTTTATTATGAGTGAAGCGGGGACCATCTCGTTGGTGCATGTCGTTATCATGAGCTCGGGAAATGACATAGGAGAGTTTTTAGCGGCCAGTATCGTTTTAAAATATGGGCATTGGGTATCCCGATTGACCAAAATAGGACTTGCTGGCAGTGCTCTGGTCTTTGTGCTTTTACCTTTCGTGTATCAGACTCCAATTGCTGCGACCCTAATCTTTATCGTTTACGGCTTCTTTGACACATTAACTCAGCCCTTCTACAGTTACTTTGTTGCATCCGTTGCTGCTGACAAGAGAGGACGTATACTAGGCGTGGTGAACTTTGTTGTATTGTTGGCATCCCCGCTTGGCATACTACTGGGAACACTAATCAGCAGGTACGGCATGGTGCCATTGACTATAGGTATAGTTGGTATTTTTGCGGCAGCGACGCTAGCAGTTTCACAATCTACAATATATGGTAGAGTGAAGCTAGACCCTGACGAGGTAGAGGATGAAGGCGAAGCGGAGGGTGAAGACGAAGCAGATACCGAATAATCCAATGTGCGTTTTGCAATAGCAAATGTCCCGTTTTGCATAGTTATTGTTACTGCTAACCCATAATGTCGAACGGAAGACGGCAGACCGTGCTAGAACAATAAATTTAAAAAGGCTCTCGTAGCAAAAAAAAGGGCTTATGTTGAGGAAAGCCCTTGGTCTCTGCCGTTATATCGACAATTGGGGAGTTAGGTTCTTTCTTTTAAGCCGCCATTCTTAATTGCGGAGCCTATGGAGTTGCGGAAAGAGCCCTCTTCTTGAGGGCCATTTCGCTATGTATCCAGTCCACTACTAGCCCAATTTTCGCCTTTCTAGCCGAAAGTTAGGCTAGCAAAGACTGGAGGCAACGCTCAATCACGCTAAAGGATTCCTGGCTGCGGGCAAGAATGCGGAGGCGCGAGAGAACGTGCTTCCAGTTGAGGAAGGGAACGTGCCCATAGATGCTTTGGCCCTCTACCACGAAGTGCAGGGCGAGCTTCTGCAATCTAACGGCGCACTGCTCCAGTCGGTACTTTCCTACACTCTGGCCTCCGGCGCAGAATGTCCTTTGCCCAAGGCAGATTGTCGAGGCCACTGTTGGATTCGCTCATTACGATTGTTCATCGAGGAAAGCGCGGATATCTACGCGTTTCCGCTAAGGTTATTGGTTAAGGGAGCTCAGATTAACAGCTAGATTGTAGACAAACCAGCCATCACCTAGGACAAACGTCTGCGGCTTGACGGACTGCGCGCCGCGCTGCATGTTGAATGGTAAGTTGCCTTTGACGCCAAACTTATCCGGTAGTTTGCCGTCCGCAAGCTCGCGCAAGACATGCGCCTGTACCACCTTGGTGTAGGCGCCTTTTTGGTCAAGCTCCGTTTGGGTCAGCTGAAACTCATCTTCCAAAGCCACTAGGTTGTTCTCATCGGTGTCCGACAACAGCCCGTCCGCTAACACGTCCTCTACGGCTTGAGCATAGCCTTCGATGATAAACGCTCTAGTGGTAGGCGTGTCTAAAGAGCTGTCGGCGGCAATCCTTCCGGTGCGGCTTTAAGCTGTGCCAACGCACTGTGCTTTTTGACCGCCTCGCGCACCAAGGACAGAATTTCCCTTCCCCCGGCGTTGTGTCTCTCCTGACACTCACGGTGAACTTTGCGCAAAAACCCCGCCAGCTTTGCGCAAAATCGGCCGTTCCCCATGCCATCACTTCTTTGCGACCAATTCACTAGCTCTGCGACCATTCCAAGGGTAGCCCCCTTCTGCGGGCCGTATACGGCTGAGGCTCCCTGCGGCCCCACCATGGGGTTGTCGACGTCGCAAGCCGCTTCGTGTTACGCCAACAATCCTACCAACGCGCCCATGCACAAGAGTAGCATGGAATTTATCTTCCACTTTTCTAGGGCCAAGAGAGTTATGGCAATGAGCCCAAGGCGCACAGGGTCAAATCCTACGCCTGCCGCGAAACGGAGAGAGACGATTAATAGCACGGCCACCACTGCGGCGTTGACCCCGAGCAGAAAGTGTTTCCCCCAAGTTGACTCACGCAGGGCCTGCACACGCCCGCCAAGTAGCCCAATTAGAAAGAAACTCGGCAGGAAAATGCCCACTGTTGCGGCTAAGGCCCCGGGAAAGCCGGCAATCACCATCCCCGCAGCCGTAGCAGTCGTCAGAAACGGCCCGGGTGTCATCTGCCCAATGGCCAGCACATCGAGCATTTGCTGCATGGTCAGCCAGCCTAGCCGATCTACTAGATCTGCCTGCATGTACGCCACGAGGAGGTACCCGCTGCCGTAGAGCACAAGGGCCATTCTCACGAACACCCAGAACACATCCGCTGCGGCTATGCCTGCCGCTTGCGCGGTTGCACCTAGCCCCGTGAGGAAAGTCAGGCTCCACGGCCAAACGCTCGTTGTGCCAGAGGAGAATCGCGGCTTAGTCCACGTGAACCACGCCCAGGCGACCGCACCACCACCGAGGATGATGACGAATTCGCTCACCCCCAGCAGTGCTGCCAATATGGCTGCGGCGAAGAAGATGCGCGAAACCCAACTGCCTATCGCTTGTGGTACTAGGCGCCACATCGCGGCAGCTATCACCCCGATAACAACGGGCTGAATTCCCCACATTACTGCTTGGGCCTCAGGCAGTGCGCCGTATGTGACGTAGACCCATGCCAACACCAGCGTAATCGCCGCCGCCGGTACAATAAAACTGAGGCCAGCCACGAGGATGCCCGGTATACCGCCATGGCGAAAGCCAAAGTACATCGTCATTTGGGTTGAGTTAGGACCGGGGATAAGATTAAGCAGGCCAATTACATCCAAAAACTCGTTCTTGCTCATCCACCCTCGTTTCTCAACAGCCTCGCGTTGCATGATCGCAAGGTGCGTTACTGGCCCGCCAAAAGCGGTAACCCCGAGCGTAAAAAAGAAGCGGAACAGGTCTCTAAGTGTAGCTCTGTTTTCCATATTACTTGTTGCCATCTCCCTATTCCCTGATTTCACGGAAAAGCTCGTAGGCCTTTGTCCGAGCTAAGCAAGAATTCTGGTATAATCTCAAGCAAAAGGAGTGAGTGTTGGAGAACAGGTCTGCCCCCACCCCCAAAATGTGCGTTGTCGGGTCGACTCTGCATGCCAAGCATGACATGGGCGGGCACCCCGGGAGAACAGGCGGTGTATCGACGCCATATGGGATGCCTTGCGTTCGAGTGGTTAGCTTATCCGGGTAACCGTCACCGAAGCAGAGCCCGTGAGTGATGATGGACTTACACTAGTGCACGACCCACTGTATGTACGCTGGTTAAATGAATTAGCGCCGACTGAGCCACTACTGCTTGACGCCGATACATATCTCCTCGCGGACACGTATGAGGCTGCCGTGCATTCGGCGGGCTGTGCGATTACCGCCCTGCGCACTGTGATGTCGGGCCACCACACGCGCGCATTCGCCTTGTGCCGCCCCCCGGTCACCACGCCTTTAAGGACCGCGCCAGGGGCTTTTGCTTCTTTAACAATGTTGCCCTAGCCGCCCGCGTAGCACAAATGCAGTGTGGCGTTCGGCGCGTCGCTATCGTTGACTGGGAGGTGCACCACGGTAACGGCACACAGGCCATCTTCTATGACGACCCTAGCGTGCTCTTTGTTTCTCTGCACCAGCATCCGGCTTACCCCAGCACAGGCCTAGCGCACGAGCGCGGACAGGGGCGCGGGGGTAGGGTTCACGCTCAATATTGCCCTCCCGGCGGGCTAAAACGACAGCGACTACGCTTATTCTTGTCTCGACTGGGCAGGACGCCCTAGCTCCGGACCCTCTGGCCGGCAGGAACTGACACCACAAGGATATACCGCCATGACGCGCGAGCTAATGCGCGTTGCCGACTGGCACGCCAAGGGGCGCCTGCTACTTTGCCTAGATGGCGGCTACCACTTGGCGGGGCAAGCAGATGCCGTAAGAGCCATCGTAGAAACTTTGGCCGAGTTCTCCCCGGCACGCGCATAGACCAGAGGGGAGCCGAGAGGTCTCTCCGCCACATGAGAAAATGCGTGGCTGCTAACGACACGACAGCGACAGTTTGTAAAGTCAAGGCGTCAGTCCACGCGACTGGATCCCCTACAAGTGCCCTGGCCGGAGTGAGATACGTGAATAGAGAAAAAGGCCGAAGCGGCTCAGCCGTTGTCCAGAGCCGACCACCCCAAGCACCGTCTTGCCGTGCGAGGCAAGCGCTCCTGCCAAATAAGCAATCACCAGCACGGCGAAGACGAACACAAAGTATTGCACGCTCGCCTGCACAAATAGGCGTGGCGAGGGTGGCTCTAAACCAAGGGAACTCGCACCACTGTAGACAACAAGCGAAAACGCGGCAATCATGGCTAGGAACAAGCCGGACGCAACAAACAAGTGATTGTAGAGGAGCCTTGGCCGCGTGCTGGGCCGTGCAAAACGAGGTCAGCCGTTTTTTCGCCAATCTCGCTCGCAGCAAAGTCACTGCCCAAGGAAATGGCAAATCCTATGACTAGGACTTGAACCAAAGGATGTCGCCATACCATACCAAGAAATGCGGCAATGTCAAAAGTGAGTGCGCCGCGCGCTCCCGCCATTGCCTTCATGATGTCCTGCCCAGTCTGCGCGCCCTGAATCATCTCTGCGAGGTCAAAAGCACTGTAGGCGAGCAGCATAACTACCCCAAAGAAGCTAATGCCCAAGTTGACAAAGATCGTCGAGCCGCGCGCGCTCGCAAACCATCGATATGACAGGCTGGGCGGCCAGATACTCTAAAACAGGCCTAAGCTCGCCCGAGGTTTCGAAGATGTAGGTGCAGTGTCAACCAGAATACGCTCGCTCATGGCCTTAGTTTCGCCGTACGGGTTCGTCGTCTGGCCAAGCTCCATTTCTTCGCACAGCGGCGAAGGCTGGTCACCATAAACTGTCGCCGAGGACGTTGTTGTAGTAATAGGCAAGCGGTTGCTCGACCGACTCCCCCACCGCCTTCAGCCCGGCAAAATGCATCACGCCGTCAATGGCGTGCGCCGCGAAGATTTCCGCAGTCACGCTGTAGTCCGTCACGTCCACGCGATAAAGCGCCATGCGCGTCCCTGTAATTTCGACTAGGCGGTCTAGCGTCTGGATTTTGCTGTTTGTCAAATTATCAGCAATGATGACAGTATGGCCGTTTCTCGCAAGTTCCACGCAGGTGTGCGAACCAATTTACCCTAAGCCCCCAATTACAAGTATCTTCATCTTAACCTCCCTTTGCGCAAAGTCCGCCAAACACTTACGCTGCTCTGTCGTACCGTCGCCGAAGGCTAACGCCTCCATAAGTAGTTCTGTCGGATGCCATCACTTTCCATCGTAGTCATGTGTTATCAAGGTATCGGAATCAAACCTACAACAAGGTGATACCCGCCTTGGCGCACGTTGCAACGGTGTGTTCAGGCCAAACACTGGCCTGAACCTCGCCGATATGAGCCTTGCGCAAGAAGAACATGCAGATGCGCGATTGCCCGATTCCACCGCCAACGGTTAGCGGCAGGGAGGAGTTGAGAACCCTGCTATGGTAGTCGAAGCGTCGGCGATCCTCGCACTCACTAGCCCTAAGTTGAGCTTCCAGCGACGTAGCGTCTACCCTAATCCCCATTGAAGATAATTCGAGCGCCGTATTAAGCACAGGAAACCAGAAAATAATGTCCCCATTTAAGCTCCAATCATCATAGTCGGGCGCACGACCGTCGTGACGCTGGCCGGACCGCAGTTTCCCGCCGATTTGGGAGATGAAAACAGCACCCCTATCACGGGCGATGGCTTCTTCACGCTCTTTAGGGGTCATGCGGGGGTACATATCTTCTAGCTCCTGTGAAGTGATAAAGTGAATTTCTGGCGGCAGCACAGTGGTTGACCCGACCTCAGGAAAGTGCACGGATACATGTTGCTCTGTTTTCCGAAAGACTGTATAGATGCTCCTGACGATCTCTCTTAGGTAGAACTCTGATCGCTCCGTGCGGGAGATCACTTTCTCCCAATCCCACTGGTCTACATAGATAGAGTGCGTGTTATCTAGTTCCTCATCACGGCGGATGGCGTTCATGTCCGTGTAGAGTCCTGTCCCCTGAGTGAAGCCGTAGCGATAGAGCGCCATTCGCTTCCATTTGGCTAACGACTGCACCACCTCGAGGCTACCTTCAGTGAGGTCACGCGCGTCAAAGGCCACTGGGCGCTCAACGCCGTTCAAGTTGTCATTCAAACCCGACTGCTGCGTAACAAACATTGGGGCAGACACTCGAGTAAGGTTTAACTCGTGTGCGAGCGCACCCTCAAAGAAGTCTTTTATCGTCTTAATGGCTATTTCTGTAGTCTTGACTCCGAGCAGTGGTCGGTAATGCTCGGGAACCATGCAAGTGGGCATCTTAACTTTCCTCCTCGTACAAAAAGTCTTTCGTCATACAGCTCCTAAGGTTACGGCGCTACTTCAAGTATCCCCCCGCGTCAATCTGAGATTTTGGCACGGATACGAGCGACCTTCATGCGAGCCTTCTTCCGGGAGAGCTTCCGGCATTGTGTGTCTATGAATGCCTTAGCTACCTGAAGCCCTCTTCGTAATCCTTTACGCGCCGATAAAACGTGTTTCTTGTCAAAGTCCAGTCGTGACATCGCTTTTACCGCCGTTATTACTCCACGTCTCCATTCGAGATAAACACCCTGAAACCTGCTTCTATCAACCTCAATTTTCTTCCTGCCATTGCATTTGCCTAACTGTTTCGCAACTACAATGCCTTCGGCCTGGCGCTGCAGTATATATTCACGCTCAAGCTCGGCCATGGCCCCGAAAAGCGTTAGCATAAACTTCCCCGCTGGGGAGGTTGTATCTACGCTTGCCTTCTTGCTAATGAACTCGATCCGTTTTTCCTTCAGTAAGTCGACTAGGCGTAGCAACTCTCTTGTATTCCTAGCAAATCGGCTGATGCTTTCAATGATTACGGCATCACCCTCGCGGACAAAATCAAGAAGCTTTTTTAGCTCTGGTCGGTCGGCGTTCTTTCCGCTTGCCCTATCAATAAAAATCCTATCTATGCCAAGCTCGCACATTAAGACCTCTTGGCGAGCTGTATTTTGTTCCGCTGCGCTGCCACGCACATATCCAACTTGCATATGGCAGATTTTCGCTCCTTTCCTTAATGCGCTTTCATCATAGAAGAAACGTCCCAAATAAATCAAGCCTCCACATGGGACGGCTCAAAATGAAAAATAGAAGCCTTGTGGGACAGAAAGTAATACCCACAATGGCCTCTACCCTATTGGGACTAGGATTGAGAAATTCGGTTACCGCGGCCCCACTGAAATACAAATGCCATTCCCCAGTTGTCGCGGTGCTATCGCTATTAGTGTTGCCTCAGCAGCCACAGAGATGGTGCTGGAGCATGGAACGTCCGGCCAAAGTACCTAGCGCAAACCCAGTAGTTCCTGACTTTAGGACTTTAACCCCATAATCTGTTCATGTTTCAGCCCGGAGACCATTGCGCGACAATGTTCTCCGGGCTTTTGCATGCTCATAATTGGCTAAAATATTTGTCCGATTATGTACGTTTTTTATATTGCAATTACGATACATAAATGGTATACTTGTCTATGAGGTTTTGGTGCAGGCGAGGAGGTAATGAGGGTGTACGTTTCAATAACTGGGGCGGGAAAAGCAAGGGTGATTCAGTTCCGGGAGGATACTCGCATCCCGGGGACAACGAAAAAAAAGACCAAGGTCATTAAAACCCTGGGCAATTACGAGCGTA
>Ga0209104_1000071_pt1 | contig 15800 bp, 5 predicted proteins | sample JTO19cmmetaG_FD_184156 | JGI IMG/M metagenome (GOLD analysis project Ga0209104, IMG submission 184156) | Freshwater bacterial and archeal communities from Indian Creek, Illinois, USA to study Microbial Dark Matter (Phase II) - JTO19cm metaG... | ecosystem: Environmental > Aquatic > Freshwater >... | reverse complement strand
ATCTAATATATCACCAGTGGTAATAGCATTACCTGTATAAGTCATCCATTCCATAGAGGCATCTCCAGGAACTAAGTTCATATAGTAACCAGCTAAGTTAAGGTTTAACTCTTGTAATAATCTTTCTTTATAACTTAACTTAGAAGATTGTTTTTGTTTACCTGTTTGAGAATCTACTGTACCATCAGCATATGCTGTCTTCATTAAGTTTTCAAATCCTTCAATGCGTGCTCCTGATTCCTTGTCAAACATCTTGTATAAGATGACAGAGTTCTGAGCAAACGTATCATCAAGAAGATAGTCGTATTGAGTGTTTCTTAATTCATTAAGATTGTCAATCTGAGACAATACATCAAATAAGTCACTAGCAGCATTTGTACCAATGAATGTTTGTGTACGCTCTCCTTTAACATTATAATATGTACTGCTAAACTCTGGGTTCTCAGACTTAGCTTTCACTTCAGATAGTTCTCTTAAACGTTTGTTAATATTAAGAGTCTTACCTGTAATAGATGCAACCTTTTGACCTTGAGCAATACTTGCTCTAATACCTTTTACAGCTTCTGCAAACTTAGCTCTATCTCTTCCATCTATAACTTCCAACTTAGCTTTATCAAATATGATTCCTAATTCACCTAAGAATTCAACCATCTTTGATATACTAGTTAAGTTTATGTCTACAGCTTCACCTGTATTTCCAACAAATGATTTACCATCTTTTGCTTTGATAAAGTATTTGCTACCCTTTTCAAGACTTAACTTAATAGCATTTACAAACTCATTCTCAGACTGTCTAGCAGCTGATGTGAAGTTTGAATCACCTACAACAATATCTCCATTGTCTAGAATGTAAACATTCTTTACATCAGGAGCTTGTTTCTTAAATGAAGTCCAGAATGCAGATATCAATTGAATATCATGCATATTACTTAAATCAGCTATGTCTTGATTCTTTGTAAGACGAGAGTATAGTTTTATATACTTAGCATCATTTTCTGACATCTCTTTTACCTTCTCAATCATCTCAGTTACATTACGAGATGTGTGAACATTGTTCATCACTCCCATAAACACTTCACTATATGGAATCAACTTATATCCACCTATAGAAGACTTTCTTTCTGTACCAGATGCATCCACCTGAGGAAGACTAGCTAATAGCAATTTGATTGCTCCACTTGTCTTCTTCATTATATCTATCTTATTACCATCTGCATATTCATTACCACCCTTACCATTATTGTTTTCATCAGTTGAAACTAATGTATCATCTTCACTGAATTCAATGTTATAAGGTTTAAGATAGTCTTGGTGAGTAGCAACAAGGTTATCCCAGTTGTCTAATATATTCTGATACAATTGATTATACTTACTAGGGTCCATATCCTTTTGCTCTAAAGCATAAACCTTATCAGCAATAAGGTCACCTAGTTCTTCTTCTAAGTTATCATAGAACTCTTTCTTGTTTATTGTACCTGTAACATTAAATAAACTATCATTGTTCTCAAACATGTTCTTTACAGCAGTGTAAGTCATGTGTTGCATGATATCTTCAATCTGCTCACCTGAGAAACCAACTAAGCTATATTCTGTATCTTTGTCACCAGACGCATCTTCAATATCAATAAACCCTTTAGTAGCAAATGCTAATGCACTCTCTGCAGGGATAAAGTCTTTATAATACCCATTACCGATTCTCTTAAATAACTCTTCTGTGTTACTAGCAGCCTTTGGTCCTACGAAGAAGCTTTTAATGAACTCAGCTAGGTCTACGAAGAACTTCTTAATTAAACTCATTCCCTTTGTAGGCTGAAGTTTCTTTTGTACAAAGTCTCTGAACTCTTCAGCTAACTCTTCTTTGATTTCAAAGTCAGTAGCCTCTGAGTATTGTATAGTCTTACCAGTAGCTCTATCAACAAAAGAACCAGTTCTTCCTCTGAACTCTGCATTAATAGCAGCTGATTCTTCTGGAGTTAACATCATCTTCTTAACTGCTTCAAACACTTCATGGTACACTGTACCTGTTTCAGCACTTTCAGATAAGTAGATTGCTCCATCTTTTAACATACCCCAAGCTTGTCTACCGTTAGTAGCTTGGATCATGTTCTTCACTCTGTATACAGGAACATTAGGGAAGTTAGCTTTTAACCACTTCTCAATCTGAGACCAGTTCTCACCTACAGTCTTACCTTCTTGATCCTCAATAGCCACTCTAAACTCAGAGCTTCTCTTAGTACCACCGTTCTTTCTCTTCTCTTCTAATCTATCTTGTAATGACTTAGTGGCTACAGGTTTAACTTCTTCTGTAGGAGTTTCTTCTGTTACAGCAACTGGAGCTTCAGCTTTTAACTGAGCTTCTATCTTACCCTTAACAATACCATCGATGATGCCTGTAGCAATCTTATCAGCTTCTTCTTTAGAAGCATCTTCAGCAATCTGACCAAGAGTCATTAGCTTAGTAACCATTGCTTCCAATGTTGTTTCAGGAACAGAAACTTTAAATCCTTTAGTACCATTAGATTCTTTAAACTCATCTAAGTTAGTTACAGTGAAAGATACATCTCCTGCCTTAGCAACATCTGTTGTATTCTCTGCACCAGTCAAGTTAAACTTAGGAGCAGCAGGAGCTGTTGGAGCCACAGGAGCCACTTCAGCTTTCTTAGTTGCTGGAGCTTCTGCTGCCTGTATTTTGTTTACTACAGTGAAATAGATACCTTGTCTATTAACATCATTAGTATCAGCCAATGGTCTGATTTGAGTAGTTAAAGGAATGCTCTTAGCATCTCTTGGACTACCATCAGGATTTTTATTACTTAATAAGAACGTTTGATAGTTCTTCCAAGTTCTTGTTTGAATCTTCTCTCCAGATATAGAAACTACTTCTGTGTAAGCTTTGTTCCACTCTCCAGTTTTACCACCAGAGATTAATGTAGAGTTAGCGTTATTCCATAGCTTTTGAATATCTGCAATGATAGCATCTTTATTTAATTGTAAATCAGAAGGCTTAAATGAATATCTAATCTTTTCATCCTTAGACATAATCAATTCAAACTTCTTACCTACCTTCTCAAAGAATATACTATTATAACCAGCAGGCTTTCTATTGCCTTGTTGGTCTTGAGGAGTTCCCCAATAAGAAACTGATTTCAACCAATTGAATAATAACTTAGAATCATTTGCTTTTAAGTTACCATCTCTAACCATATTGTTAGCTAATGTAAATATTGCATCATATATTAAAGATGCTTCTTTTGCATCAATTTTTCTATTGTTTAAAGGAACAATACCATTTGTTGTATATAACAAAGGCACACCCTTTACACCATTATATGTAACAGAACCATTTACTACAGCACCATCTGTTGTAGGAATATTAATCACTCGCTTAGTTCTTAATTTCTCAGCAGTGATTAATCCTGAATCTTCTACAGCCACTGCTGCAGACTTATCTCTTACAGGCTTACCTTTATCGTTAAGAATACTTACATATTCAGGAATACCAAAAGATGCTCTGAATTGATATAAATCTAATGTAGGATTATCCAATGTAGCTTGTCTCCAGCTTTTATAACTGGCTGTACGTGCAGCTACTGTTTCTTTTCTTTCTTTACTAACGTTGGCATCTCTAAACATAGATTCACCATCAGACCAAGTTAGTTCCTTAGGAAACACTTGATAAATAGCTGCTTCTAAAGGATTAACTCCTTTAGATAAAGGTTTACCATCTACCCCTACTAATTTCTTTTTACCAGTCTTAGGATCTACTTCAACAATCACCATTGCAATTGTCTCATTAGGATCTATGTTTGCAGTTGCAAGACCTTTGTCTTTTAACCATTGGGTTAAACCTGGTAATACTTTATCTTGATTTTTAGATGTTACAACAATACCACGTAAGTTTTCTCTATTAGGAAAGTCATAGAAATTAGCACCAAACTTATTAGCACGAACATGATGTTCTGCCAATGGTTCTTTTTGAGAGAAACCTTTTGTTGGAGCAGTTGTAGAATCTACAACTTCTTCATCAGTCTTCTTTGAAGCTGGTTCATATTCTTTTAATTGAGGTTCTTCTTCTGCATTTTGAGGTTCCTCTACAGGAATAGCATTTTGAACACTCTCATCATCTGATGTCTCAATAAGTTCTTGTTCTAAAGTTGCTTCTTGTAAAGCTGCTTCTTCTTCAGCTGCTTGCTTTAAATAGTCTTTAGATTTCTTATCAAACTCTTTTTGTATCTCATCAATTAACTCACTGTTACCCAATGAGTTAGCATATTCTAATGCATCTTCTCCTTCAGGTACAGTGATTCCAGCAAACTTCTTTTTACCCATTGCAGAAGCAATTGCAGCATCAAGAATTTGTTTTATACCTGTAGAAGCTGGATCTCCAGAAACTTGGTAATCTTTAAACTCATTAGGAGTCATGAATGTTACACTACCATCTGGTAATTTAACTTCATACTCTCCACCTAGAGTTTGAGACAATACAGTGATAGTAGGAGCAGAGATTAACTTATTACCAGATCTTATGAATGGTTGTTTTAAAGAATACTCTTTACCAATCTCCAATTGCATCTCTGTAATAACAGGTTTTCTCTTTCCTTCAACTCTTTCTTCTTGTTCTATAGTAACAGGAGTTTCCCCACTCGCACCAAATTTATATTCAGGAGATACTTTGTATGTATCAGGATTTTCTTTAATGTCATCATATTCTTGCATGAATAACTTTCTACGTAAAGACATTTCTATTATGTCAGATAAGTTAGTCTTAAGTTCGTCTTTGATTTCAGAAGTTACATCAAGGTTATTGATTTCTAAAAGAGCATTATCTGTAGCTTCTTTATTTGGTTTGAAATCTTTAATAATGCTTTCTAATATCTCACTAGTGTTGATACCTACAGCCACTAATGTATCATTAACCTGAGGTATACGTAAGTCATAGTTAGCTATCTTTGCAGATGCATATACCATCTTATCTATCACCTCAGAAGGATACTTCTTACTGCCATCTTTATTTATTACACCAGAATATCTTAAATCAATAGCTTTATACAACTCATTTGTATAATCAGCCACTTGTTCGAATGTAGATAATCTCTCATTAAAAGATTGAACAGTATCATTTATGTTAGCAATACCCTGTTCTTTTAATGAACTAAGTCCTTCTTCTGTAGCAGCATCTACACGTAGGTCATTGATATCATCTTTGATCATATCATATCTACCATACTTTACACGAGTGGCTAGATAGTTATGCATTAAATCCGCATCAATATCTTTAGCTTCTTGCTTATCTCCTTGAATAACAGCATCTTGTTGTTGTTGTTGTAAGATGTTGGCTCTATTTACAGAGTTCATTCTATCAACAAAAGATTGTTTAAATCCAGGAGTTGAGTTTAATTTATCTAAGAAAGCAGCAGTGTTAGTTCTCAATGATTTTGTTTCTTGGATGTTACCTTTGATTTGCATTGCTGCTCCAGTGATACCACCAAGCACCATACCTTCAATACCTTCTTTAGATACTAACGCTCCTACCCCTTCACCATATTTATCTTCTCCAACTAAACCATATAATAATCCATCAACTAATAAATCTGCATTGTTTGATCTATAAGCTTTGTTATAATAATTTTGTACACCTACTTGTAATGCATATTGTAAACCTTCTTGTAATGATTCTTTAGGATCATATACATATCTACCTACACCTTTAACCTTATCATAAACCTTACCAAACTTAGTTGTAGCAGTTTTAGCTACATATGCATCACCCTTTAAAATAACATCATCAGTTTTACCTAATAGACTATTTGCAGCTTGTTTACTAGGTGTATAACTAGATCCTAATAACTTAGGTAATTGTACATACTCAGTAGCAGATAAAATAGCTAAGTTACCAAAGAACGATGCTCTACCTACGGTATCAGCTTGAATGTTTATAATATCCAATGCATCTCCAGATGGAGCTTCTCCATTTTCTTCAGTGTACTTTTCAATAAGTCTGTCTCTAAATTCATTAGCTGTAGATAGTGCCTCAAAAGAAGCCTCACCTGCAGAAGAGTAAGCAGCAATAGCTGTACGTCTTGCAGTGTTACTAAAATTAGCAATAGAACTTGTACCCCTAGCAAGTTCTCCTAATTTAGAAGTTCTTGTAGCTAAGTCAGCAATAGAATTAATCTCTTTTTCTAATATAGCAGCAGCCTCAATGTTTTTAGCATTACTAAAAGCTCTTGCTGTATTTCTTAATAAAGGAGTGAATAACTTAAATGCTTGAGCAGATTCTGCAGCAGTAGCACCAGCCATTGCAGCTTTACCTAAAGCTTGACCTGCTTTTAATAAACCAGCATTAGCAATGTTACCAGTTACCATAGCACCCACAGCAAATCCACTGTTCTTAATTAACTTATCAAATAAGAAGTTAGTTTTAAACCAGTTATCTGTATCCCACCACTTGGCTTCTTTTTCTATGTTTGTATAATAGTTAGGAAGATATTCTTGATCCACTTTAGTATTCCAATCATCTAAAGCTCTAGTAGCTTCATTGTCCCATATGTCAGCAAGTCTTCCAGTGAATGGAGATTTAACAGCACCATATAACATACCAAAACTACCAGCAACAGTTGTACCTACTAAGTTCAATCCTTTCAACAAACCATTAGCAGCCTTATCTGCTACACTTTGTCCATATGCAGCATAGTCTTCTTGATTAGCTACAGTTGGATTATAAGAATCATATCTTAAATTTGCTGCTAATTCAGCATCAGAAACAAATACCCCCTTCTGAGAAAAATCAGAAGATTTAGAATCCTGTGCTAGTTTAGCAAAGATACTATCATCCGTACCAGAAAGATTAGGTCCACCAGCTGACATAGATCTTTCAGGGTTAGGTGCAAAAAGATTTACTTCAAGAGGTTTGACACTAGTGTCTTTAATCAATGGTTTCAGGTCTTTGTCAAAATCTGGCATTACTATAATTTTTTAATTTCGTCCTTCCAAGCTTGTGGAATACCGTCACTCTTTAAGAAAAGTTCTTTAACTTCTTTATCTGTAAGTTGGTTAATTCTTTTTGTTGCTGATGTTACATCTAATGGGAAATTAGTAACTTTTAATGATTTCCACCCAGAAGGTAGCTGTACATTTAAGTTTAAATATTGTACAGCAGAATTACTTTTGTTTTGATTTAAGTCAGCAGTAACATTAAGATTGCTTACATTAGGGAATGAGTTCCTTTGGAAGAAAGCATCTTGTGGTTTCCCTGTAGTGTTTGTATTACCGTTATTTAATCTTTGAGCAGTAATTACATCTATATCTTGTTGAGAAGGAGCATTCTTACTCTTAGGTAATTGTGCTTTTTCTTGTGGAGTTAATCGAATTGTTTCTTCTGTTTCTCCTTGTTTTAATACTAAGAAGGTATCATCTCCTTGTACAAGGGTTTGGTATTGAGTGTTTCCTTTACCATCTCCTGATACCATTAGTTCTGCATTAGAAACATTTAAACCTTCATTACCTCCCTTATCTCTTTTAACTCTAGAAAGTATTGTTCCTGCAATAGATTCCATATTAGATCTAGATAAATCTTCTTTTCCTCCAACAAAAATACTATTGATTGCAGGTATGTATTTACCAGATTTTTCAAGAAGATCAGAAGTTACTGCTTTATTAATTGATTTTTTTAGTTCACCACCTCTAGCAATAAGTTCATCATATTGTGTAAATAAATTATTAATAGTTGATTGACCTGTTGAACTTGAAACAGGAGCAGCTCCATATCTAGAAGTTTTTATATAATCAAATAACTGTCTTTCTTTAGGAGTTAAATCAGCTACATCTATATCTCTAACATTTTTATCAATAGTTCCTGTTTTAGAACCTTTAGAAACTACACGTTGTTTAATGGTTTTTTCTTTATTTAAAAAGTCATACACTTCTTTGTTTGTAAATTTAATTGGAGTGCCTCCAATAGTAAGTGTAATTCCATTTTTCTTTTGTACATCTTTGTAAATATTAGATTGTGTACCTAATACTGTAGGATCTTCTAATGCTTTCTTTTCAGCATCAGAAATAGCTACATTCAAACTTTTAGCTCTCACTCTATTCTCAATAATTCTATCAGCCACTTCTCTCCACTCTACAGGAATAGCTGCATTTCTTTCTGCTGGAGTCTTTGCATTTTGATAAGCTATAATAGATTGTTCTACAGCTCCAATACTTTTACCATCTGCTTTTTTATATAAATCCTTTGCTATAGATTTAACATCATCTAATGCTTGTTGATCTTTAGCATTAGCATCTTGTCTCATAGCAACAACAGGATCTTTTACAACTGGAGAAGTTCCTGCGTATGTAGTAAATCCTGATCCAGTTCCATAAGTCTTAACTAAATCTAAATCTAACTTAGCCTTATCAATTTTTAAACCTTCAGTATCAATATACTCTTTCCAGTTTTGTTGTCTAACATCCAACGCATATTGACTTTTTTTAATAGCATATTCCTTTTCCCAATGCTGTGCAGCAAGAGCAGGATTGTTCATTAACTCCACTCTTTGTTTCTCCCAAGAGAAGGCATTAGAAAAACTATCTACATATCCCTTTTTATAAATGTCAAACTTTGCAGCACTTGGATTCTTAGCAATGTTTTCAAGTTCAGTGGCAAGATTTCCTTCAATAGTTAATTTCTTAGCTTTAAGATTTTCTATTGACTGTAGTGCTTGAGAAGCCTCAACAGGGCTAGAAGACTTTGCTTTAGCAAATTCCTCTAACTTTGTAATATAAGTATTTATGCCTTCTATCTGTTTTGCAGAAGAAGTCATTGCATATTTTTGTAATTCAGGTACACCTTGTCCTTTGAATCTATAATTAGCATCAATCCTTAATTGATTAACATCTTCTGGAGAAAGAGTAGCATTTATAGCATTCTCAATTCTATCTGCACTAATTCCTTCATATCCTTTTCTAGCCATCACTGCTGCTATCTTATTAGGATCAGGTTTACCTGTAGCAGGATCTGTTGCATAAGCAATATCTTCTTGTGTAGCATTTGCCCCAAGAGATTTTAGTACATCTAAGAACTTCTTGTTCATGTCTACATAAGGAGAATATCTACCTCTAAATGTTTGACCAGCTTTACCAGAAGATAACCAAGCATTAGCTTGTTCATTAAAATCATCAATATTAGATACAGAAGACTTACCTTCAGAAATAGCTTTTTCCATTTCAGCAGCTTGTTTTCTATACCAAGCTGTAGAAGAAACAGCATTTTGAACTGTAGGATCTTTGATAATTTGAGTAGCCATACCACCAACAGAATTAACCAATTGCTGATTAGAGAAATCTCCAGCTGCAACTATTTTAAGATCATTACCTAAACTGTCAAGTTTTGATTGTAAATATTGCTTATCCGCATCATTAGCAACATCCATTCCAGCAATGTTGTCTATTTGTCCTTGAATTTTCTGTACACCTTGGTCATACTGAGCCTGTTTGTACATGCCCACTTTCACCATTGCCTCTAAAGGCAATTGTGCTACGTAAGGATTAAATTTTGATATTTGGTCTGTAAATGAAGCCATGATATATGAATTAGCAAATGTAATTTAAATTATTATAAATACCAAGAGAATTAACCACTTTGATTAACTTGGTATAACTGAATTGATTAGATGTTTTTAAGAGCTTTTACAATAGAACCGTTTCTACTTTCTTCCTTACCTAAACCCTTGGCTTTCTTTTCATAAGCATTAGTGATAGCTTTAGCTTTTTCATATTCACTAAGACCATCAACATTTGTTGAGCCAACTGTAGGGGTGTTAAAGAAGTAAGGATTGTTTGCATTATATACACGGTCATTTTGACCAAATCTATAATTATACAAATTCTCCATAGTATTTATGTTTCTAGTCTCAAGCTTGTTTTGAGCAATCTTGTCACCAATAGATTTAAGAGCTTCAATAGTTTGAGCTTTAGTTGCAGACTTAGCTTGAGATTGTCTAACTTGTTGAGTATCAAGGATTCCTATATTCTTTAGTACAGAATCATTAATAGCCGCTCTATTAGCTTGATACACTTGAGCCTTATTAGCTTGGTTGATTCTCATTTGCTCACCTAACACTTTATTCTTAAGATCAGCAGCTTGACTCATAATATAAGCCTGTGCAGAAGGATCTTGTCCAGCAGCTCTAATAGCAGCTCTAGCTTGAGAATCTATAGAGTTAATTTGATCTTGTAATGAAATGTCATAAGCATTATCCAACATTGGTTGATATGTTTGAGCATATACAGGGTCTACTTGGTTATTACCTAAAGCATACATCTCACCCATTAACTGACTACCCTCCAATGGATTGCTAGTGCTAGGTCTAAAATAATCACCTAAACCAGAAGCTAAAGTTTTAATAGCAGTTTCCCAATCAAACTTTCCTTTCTTTTTATTATCTAATTTAGCCATTTGTAGATCAAGAGGTTTGCCAGTAAAATTTACTGGAGGTAATCCCATTAGGTTAGTTTCTCTCTTTATAATTTCTCCTTTAGGAAGCTTGCTGTTACGTTTACCTGTAACTACAACCTCAGGTAATATATTTGAGCCCTCACCCATAAATCCTGGTTTGCTCATACCTCTTTTAATCATTTCAAGGTCTGCATTATTTAATGTTTGAGGTTCTTCATAATCAGATACATCCTCCCAATCTGGATGCCAAGTAACACCACTTTGAGCCTTCTTTAACTTTAAACCATCCTTACCAATTAATGGATCTTTGATAGGCTTTAGTTTTCCTTTAGCCAAACCATCACTCTCCACTCCAAATTCTTTAGCTGTGTCAAGAATAGCATTCTGTACTACAGCTGCTTTTTGCTTTTTATCAGCAATATCTTTTAGTTTCATATTAGCTCCTAATAAGTTAGCACGACTAGCGTTCATTGATAGTTGATCAAATGGATTATCATTTTTAAGGCTATTAACTAACTTGATTGATTTATCTATAATTTTGTTTTGTTTAGCTTCTGTTTTGCTAAGATCTGCAATGTAGTTTTTAAACTTCTTACCCTTAGCTTTATCATCACCTATTTCAGCTACACCATACTTAGGAATAGCCATGTTACCAAATACTACTAAATTCTCATCTTTACCACCATCTTGTAACTTAACAGCTGGTTCTCCACCTTCTACTTCTACACCATTCTCACCATAACTAACTGGCATACCACCATTGTCATGAGAAGGTCCTCTAAACATTACTGTTTCTCCATCTCCTGGTAAGTATGGATTGTAAGACATAGTTTCTGCTTTACCACGGTGAACTTGTAAGTCACCACCCATAGCCATCTGTCCACCATATTCCATAGTCAGAGGTTTTAACTCTGGTCTGCCAGTAAACATAGCTTCTGCACTAGGAGCTGTATAGCCCACTTGTGCAAGGTGTCCACCACTTCTTAGCATGTCTGCATCATAAGGAGGTTTTAACAAGTCTTTAACATCATGTTCACCAAACTTAGCAATAACCTGTGGTTGCCACTCATTACTTACCCACCCACCATCTTCCATGAAACTAGAATATGTAGATTGTATATTTTGAGCTCCTTGTGCCCAAGCTGATCTATCTAAGTTTGCTAAATTTTGATTTTGATATTTTTGTAACTCTCTAGCATCTTTTGCACCACCTAAAGCATTACCAGCAACACCTCCTAAAAATCCACCAACCATTCCACCAACAGGTCCAAATATACTACCAACTGCAGAACCTACACCTTTACCAATAGATGCTTGACCTGAGTTTTGGAAGTATTCTCCAAATTCTGCTTTGTTTAAATTACCACCATAAGCATATTGCTTAACGTTATTATCATTCAATGGAGTGAATCCAAGGTCTGAATATATATCTAAAGGGCTGTTATATGTGTTTTGAATCTCTGTTGGATTACCTCCAATAGATTTACCGTTCTGAGCTAAATAGTTTGTACCAGCACCTTGAGGATTACCTAATTGTCCTGGTTGTACAAGAGCATCTTCTGGTCTTACATATCTACGTTTTTGTAATTGAGGCTGTGACTCAGCAGCTTGTGCTGTAAGTCCTGAGATTTGAGCAGTTTGATCAGCTTTTTTAATGTTAGCTTTTTGCTCTTTCATTTGACCAATACCCTGTAAAATTTGAGGGGCTGCATTTAACAATCCTACACCAGCAGCCTTACCAGCAGTTTTTAATCCTTCTGATGTACCAAGTGTTTTTAATCCACCTTTTAATCCTACTCCTTTAAACATACTTTGGCTAGCCTCTATCATTCCTTTACCTGTCCCTTTTGTACCACTGAACATATCAACTAAACCACTACCAAGACCACCTTGTTTTTGAAAAGCACCTCCAATAGCATTACCAAGACCAGTTAATCCACCACCACCTTGGTACTTATATAACTCACCACCATATTTATGAATAGGTAAATCATCTACAATATCTCCACTTTCTCCACCTTCTCCAAGAAATTGATTAGCAATTCCAGATACCATATTTCCAAAACCACCATCACTTTGTTCAGGAGGATTATTTTTTGCTTCAAGAGCTGCAATATCATCTTGTTTCTGTTGTTGCTCTGCACTAATACCAGCATTGACAGCTTTTGCATTAGTTAGTAATTCATTAAAGCCCACAGGATTAAGCTTAGGGTTTAGATTGTCACCTCCAACCATTTTACCAACTTGTGCCTTAGGAGGATTACCAAAGTCAGTTAATTGGTTTAGTTGAGTTTCTACCATCTTAGCACCCATAGCAGCTTTTTTAAATGCTTTACCGTGAGCTTTCATAAATGCTTCTTCTGTAGGATACTTCTTATAGAACTCCTTCTCAGATTTTACTTTAGCAATTTTTAACATTTGATCTTTCATATTATACTCTATTGTATGATTTATTTATATTTGTTTAACCATCCCCCTTTTTTCATCATAGGGAATTCTGTTACCTTCTCACCATCAAACTTATAATCTTGATCAGGATACATCATCTGTGTATCACCTGTATCAGATACACCAAGTACAGGATAGTCAACTCCCTGCATAGTGATGTCATTAGAACCTATCTCTGTTATCTCACCTGGGTGAGCCCATTGACCTCTGTCATCTTTAATAACAGAACCATTCTTAGAAATAGACTTAGGTTTGAAGTCTAAGCCATTCTGATAGAAAGCCATTTCTTTGCCATTCTGAGCACTTGCTTTTGTCTTCTTAGCATACTTACCATTACTAGGAGCTGAACCAGCTACACGTGCGTATGTGAATCCTACAGCACCTGGAATAGTTCCTCCCATAGCAAACTGTCCTCCCCATGCAGGAGAATAGTTTCTACCCTTGGTATTATATCCTAATCCTACATATCCTGGAGGTGTAGATACTTTTGCATCATTATAATTACCCTGTTTACCGTAATTATCTTTGGTCTTTTGTTTTAAGACCATTCCTCCTTGTTCATATTTACTTAACCAGTTTGCCATTATTTGTAAGATATTTGAGTAGGTGTTGTAATAAATTGACTAACTAAATGAGCCTCTGAACTGTTATCAAGAATATGTCTAACCATTAATCCTTTAGCTCTTAATGGTTCTTTTTTAAATGAACGTTTTCCGTAATCCATATTTACTTGGTTTACAACCTTATCTATTGATAATGACTCACAACTTGTAACAAACAAAGGTACAGCTTTATTCTTAACTAAACTCCAGAAAGTATTATATCCATAGAAACTATCTGATTTAGTGTACGTAATTGTCTTACTATCAACGTTATATAAAGGATACTTCAAGTATTCCTTTAAGTTGTTTATAGGCTTAGGTACTAATTCTAATATACCAGAAGACTGTTGTCCATTATAAACAATAGCTTTATTAAACCACTGGTCATCAGTTTGCACCTGAGCATTGTCATTAAATACACCATCAGGTATATCTAAGTATTTATAAGCTCTTGTGAAGTCTTTTACATTCTGTAAAATTTCATCATGATACTCATAAGCAAAAGGATACTCAATTATATAAGGTTCTATATTATCATAGAACTTATTATAGATTCTTACATTAGTTAAATGTCTCCATACAGAAGCTGTATTCAATGGTGTATATGTAATAGCAGCTATCTGCTCCACTGTAAGTAATTGAATAGGCATTGATATAACTGTCTTACACTTACCAGTTGATTTTAGTATGATAGTAGTTACAGCATCCGCCACAGTGTAAGATTGACCTACAATGAGTTGTTCTTTGGTAACATCAACAGCTAGTACATTATCTAGATTATCATAGATTGTAAATGGACCAGTTCTGTTTCCAGCTCCTGTTAATTTTATTATTACTACTTTAGACATTTTTATTATATTTTATGGACACACATTTCTATCTGCAGTATATCCAGATGCTGTTATTGTACCACTATATTTTACAGTAGGTTCAGATATAGTTGCCCAAGAGTAATAGCCGTCATTACCAGTAAATGAAGTACCAGACATATTTGTATAAAATCTTTGAACTGTAGATGCACTATTTCCACCTTCTGATGCTTTTGCATACAAGGTAATAGGAAGTTCCATCTCCCATGCAGCACAAGCTAAGCCTGCGTTAAGATAACCAGTTCCTACTAATGTATATTCTACATAGGCAACTTCTGATGTTATTGTCATATCTACATAGTTTGTGCAATTAGCATTATTAGATTTTACTCTAACTATAGTAGCAGCGTCAGGTACTACAGAAGAAGTGTAGCCAGCCAACAAAGCTGATTTTGCTATCCCTGTAGCAAATGCAGTAGTATATGTATCTGCATCTGAAAAAAGATTAAATGGTCCTGTATCAGTTCCTGCTGCTCCAATTGTTATTTTTACGGTTTGTGACATATATTTTTAATTTATTTATTGAATAATAGCTGATCCAGGATTTAGAGTACAATCATATGTTATTAAAACAGCACTCCCAGCAGTTAGTGTACAATCAAGTGTTGTTACAACAGCACTTCCTGCAGTCAATGTACAATCATAAACAGGAGGAGTAGGAGTTGTAGTGGTAGTTGTTGTAGGAGTAGTATTTACAGCAGTACCAATCAAGTTACAATAAAGAACTGTGGTTGTGGTAGTTGTTGTAGCAGGGGTAGGAATCTCCACAGCAGCAATAGCAGCTAAATCACATCCTTCATTTAATCCAGAATAGAAGAAGTTGTTCTCAGCTATATAGAAATTAGGAATATAACTGTGGAAACTAATCCAGCTTCTTGTATTCATATTGAATGAAAGAGTCCAAGACTTGTTACAGAAATACTCACGATTTGTAAGAGCTATATATTCTACTAATACATTACCACCTAATACATGTTCTACATAAAACTTTTGTAACACTTCATCATATTTGATTGCATTCACCTTTGTTGGTTGAGGAATATAATCAAGCTTTGATATAATAATTCTATCATATTTGCTATCAAATACACCGTGTAGTCCTAAACCATTAAAGTGATTATCTGTGTTTACTTTAGGGTAGAATCTTAAGATTTCAAATGCTAAATGATCTGTAAAGAATCTATTCATTCCAGAACCAAATGCAGATAAATCCTGTGCTTGGTTAGCAGTAACTAAAAAGATTTGTCCTCTTTTAGCATCTACTGTTATCTGTCCTTGAGGAATCTTTAATAACATTTTATTTTGACATCCTATATATCCAAGATCGGTATCAGCAAAATCAATTGGAGGAGAAGATCTAAACAATGAATCATTACCTAAATAAGCAGCTTGAGGATTACTAGTTTGAATAGTAAGCATTGTATTATATAACAATGACTT
>Ga0209104_1000070_pt1 | contig 15814 bp, 15 predicted proteins | sample JTO19cmmetaG_FD_184156 | JGI IMG/M metagenome (GOLD analysis project Ga0209104, IMG submission 184156) | Freshwater bacterial and archeal communities from Indian Creek, Illinois, USA to study Microbial Dark Matter (Phase II) - JTO19cm metaG... | ecosystem: Environmental > Aquatic > Freshwater >... | reverse complement strand
CTGTGTGCGGCCTAGATGCCTACCTGGTGGATGTTGAGGTTGACGTAGCGCAGGGGATGCCGACTTTTGATATTGTTGGCCTGCCAGATACAGCGGTGAAAGAAGCGCGCGAGCGCGTGCGGTCGGCAGTGAAGAACTGCGGGTTTGGCATCCCTACGCGCCGCATTACGGTGAATTTAGCGCCGGCAGATTTGCGCAAGGAGGGCAGCGCTTTTGACCTGCCCATCGCCATGGCGCTCTTGGCGGCTTCTGAAATGCTACCTAAGGCGGTGCTAGAAGATACCGTCTTTGTGGGCGAGCTATCGCTAGACGGAGGGCTGCGCCCGGTGGTAGGGGTACTACCCATGGCCATTCTCAGCCGGAAACATAACAAGAAGCTTGTCGTGCCGGTAGCTAATGCCCGCGAAGCGATGTTGGTCGACGGCCTACAGGTTATCCCCGTGTCCTCTTTGGCAGAGTTATGTGCCATTCTCACCGGTTCTAGGCAAGTAGACTTTTCTTTGCCCGATGAAGTAGCGCCGATCAAGCACTCGGGCTTAGATTTTAGGGACATAGCGGGGCAGGAGCAAGCCAAGCGCGCTTTAGAGGTGGCGGCCGCAGGGGGGCATAATGTGTTGTTTGTTGGTCCCCCTGGTTCAGGTAAGACCATGTTGGCGCGGCATCTGCCGTCGATTCTTCCGCCCTTGCGCAAAGAAGAGGCCCTAGAGGTAACGAAAATTTACAGTGTTGCCGGGTTACTGGCGGAACGGGGCTTTTTAATTTCGGAACGCCCTTTTCGTGCGCCGCACCATTCCGTCTCGAACGGCGGCCTAATTGGCGGGGGCAAGATTCCAAACCCCGGTGAAGTCAGCCTCGCCCATCGGGGCGTCCTGTTTCTCGACGAACTGCCAGAGTTCTCGAAAAAGACCCTAGAGCAGCTGCGCCAGCCCCTAGAGGATGGCCATGTGACTATTGCGCGCGTGAATGCGACACTCACCTATCCTTCAGAAGTCATGCTGGTTGCCGCCATGAACCCCTGCCCCTGTGGTTTTCTGGGTGACACCGCTAAGGCATGCACTTGTTCGGCTGGGGAGGCGAGCAGGTACGCCAGTAGAATCTCCGGGCCACTTCTAGACCGCATCGACATTCAGCTTCATGTGCCGCGACTTTTGTACCACGAATTTGCCGCCGAGCGCCGCGGGGCGTCTTCAGAAGAGATAAGGCTGCGCGTAGTGGCCGCGCGAGAGAGACAGCAGGAGAGGCTTAAGGAGTATCACGTCTTTTCTAACGCTCGCTTGCAGCATCGTCACTTGCGTAAACTCGCGCTCACCGAGGGGGCAGAAAAACTCCTAAAGAACGCTTTTACCAAGCTGGCACTTTCTGCCCGGGCCCATGACCGCATACTCAAGGTGGCGAGAACGATTGCCGACCTTGCCGCATCAGATACTGTTGATACGGCGCATGTTGCCGAGGCTGTTAGTTACAGAACGATGGAACGGTGGGCGACAGGGACATGACTTTTGGTTGACAGAGGAATCACATGATACTATACTGGGTATGTATAGCAATGGTATGTGGTTTTTTTATCGTTATGAGTTCGTGTTTTCACATGACAAGAACTGGAGGATGTACATGGCAGTAAAGTTTGCAGAAAAGGTTTATGCTTTAGCGCAAGAGATAGCCAGTAACTGTCAGGGGCTAGAAGCGCCATTTTGCACGGCGGAGTGTCCGATGCACACCGATGCGATGGGGTATATCCGCCACATCCGTGAAGGGCGGCTCGATGACGCCGTGCGCCTTATCCGCGAAAAGCTCTTTCTCCCGGCGACTCTAGGTCGCGTGTGCGCGCATCCATGTGAAAAAGTGTGCCGTCGTGGCGAAGAATTTAACGAGCCTCTAGCTATCGCCGCCCTGAAGCGCTATGCGGCGGATAAAGCTGACCGCATTGAGTTGTGGGATTTGGCTGTGCCTGCGCCTACTGGCAAAAGGGTTGCCGTGGTGGGCAGTGGCCCAGCTGGTGCGCAAGTTGCCATAGATTTGCGCAAAGCAGGCCATGAAGTAACCATTTATGAGAAATTGCCTGTTTGGGGCGGCATGATGCGCGTGGGCATTCCGTCCTATCGTCTGCCCGTCAAGGTGATTGACTTTGAGTATAGCTATCTCGAACGCCTAGGGGTTAAATTTAAGTATGGTGTTACGGTCGGCAAGGATGTGTCACTTCCGTCTCTTCGTCAACAGTACGACGCCGTAATTTTAGCCCATGGGGCGCATATAGGAATCGCCGTCAAGGCGAAAGACACCGGACTGCGTGGTATGACTACGGCGGTCGATTTTCTGCGTGAAATTTCTCTTACGGGCAAGAGCACGCTCATCGGTGAAAACGTAGTAGTCGTCGGCGGTGGAGATGTCGCTATGGACTGTGCCCGTTCTGCGCTCAGGGCAGGTGCGAAGTCGGCGCGAGTGGTGTGTTTGGAGCAAGAGTGTGAGCTGCCGGCCAGCAAGCATGAGCAGACTGCGGCTGAAGAAGAAGGCGTAAAATTCGACTATGGCTGGTGCGTGGAGGAAGTCATTACGGGGCTTTCGCGCGTGGCGAGCCTGCGACTAAAGAACTGCCTCGCCTTGACAGACGCCGCGGGCAAGTTTAATCCCTTGTTGGGCCAAGAAGCCCGGGAGATTCCCTGCGACACCATCATTTACGCCATTGGGCAGCGGGTTGAAGATATAGCCGAGGGCAAGTTGCGTCAATATAACAGCGGGAGGTACATAGTGGACCCTGAAACATTGGCAACGGATATGCCTGGTGTTTTTGTGGCGGGGGACGCCGCCGGCAGTACCATTGTCATCGAAGCGATGGCCTTAGGGAGAAAAGCGGCCCTCTCTGCCGATAGGTACTTGCGGGGGCAGCAACTTGATTATCAGCGTAACTACAAACTTGAGGCTAGTTACAAGACTGAATTTGAAGTGCCAATACCGCCTGAAACACAAAACATACCGCGCAGCCACACGCGCTTAGTGGCGGCTGAGACCCGCAGGAATGAATTTGCCGAGTGTGACCTTGGGTTTGACGATGCCACAGCAAAGGTGGAGTCAGAGCGGTGCTTGGAATGTGAATGCAAAGACTGCATGAAGGAATGCTTGATGTTAAACGAATTCACCCAGTGCCCAGGCGAGCTCTTTGGGGTGTTTCTCACTAATGGACAGGTAGAGCCAATCCTGCCTTACTCTTGCAATATGTGCAACCAATGCACATTAGTCTGCCCAGAGGAATTTAAGTTGGCCGACGCTTTTATGGCCATGCGCAAAGACTTTGTTGTCGCCAACCAGGGTAAGTCGCCCATTAAGGGTCACGGGGCCATAGATATACACCAAAAGCTCTCTTTCTCAGGGGTCTTTAGCATCAAGCGAAAGGGGCGCAAGTAAGATGAGTATTCGCCACGGTTTCATGCCAGGTTGCTCGCTACCATCCTACAGCCCAGAAAACATTGAGAAAACAATTACTTACTTGCAGCAGGTCTACCCTGAACTGTCCGTAGTGCAAAAGTGCTGTGGCAAGCCCACCAAGGCCCTTGGTCAAGTGGAGCTCCTTAAAACCCGCTTTGCTAGCTTGGTGCGTGACATAAAAGATTGCGAAGTAGACGAAATGCTCGTGGCCTGTCAAAACTGCTACAATATGCTGCGTGAGTCAGATGCTTTTTCGACAGTCTCTCTCTGGGAAAGACTGCCCAGTATTGGCTTGCCCAAAGAAGTGCGTGGTAAAGCGGCGCACAGCGACGTGGTGTTTTCTATACACGATTCCTGTCCGGTGCGGGATAATGCCGGCATACATGATGGTATTAGATGGGTAATGCAGGAGCTAGGTTACAAGTGTGCCGAACCAGAGCGCACGCGTGGCAACGCGCGATGTTGCGGTTTCGGGGGGATGATTGTTCCCGCTAACCCCACTTTGGCCAAGAAAATCATGGATAGAAGGGTTGGTGAAATGCCGACCCAGCATATTGTTGTCTACTGCGCCGCTTGTCGTTCGTCTATGCTCATGGGCGGTGGCAAGGCTTGGCACATTCTTGATCTCATCTTTGGCCCGGTCGTTACCAAGGATTCATTACCACCAGAAAACGTTTTGGCGAGCCCAGTCAAGGCCTGGCTCAACAGATACCGCTCCAAAGGGGTCATTCGGAGGACGATTAAGTAATTCAGTAGAAGTAATGAGAGGATGTTGTGTTGATGCAAAACAAAACTCGCCAAAGTGGTCTACCGCGCCTGGTGATAGCTCTAGCTGTCTTGGTCGCGGCAGTGCTCTTGGCTAATCACTTTGGCCTAGTCGAAGGCCTGCGGGATATCGAGGGCATGCAACAATGGTTTCTGGATTTAGGATTTGTGGGCTTTGCCGTGTACTTGCTGCTCTACATCGCGGTCGCCGTCTTTATGTTGCCGGCAGCGCCCGTTACCATAGTGGCAGGCATAACTTTTGGCTCAGTGCTTGGCGGCGTACTGGCACTAGTGTCTGCTACCATCGGAGCCTGTGTGGCTTTTCTCATCGCGAAATATGTCGCGCGCGACACCATCATCGCCAAGTTTGGGAAGAACCCGCTCTTTAAGCGCATCGAAGAAGGAGTGGAGCAGAACGGGGCAAGCTTTCTTATCCTGACTAGATTAGTTCCCGTCTTCCCCTACAACATCCAGAATTACGCTTACGGCCTGACCTCGATGAAGTTGTCCACTTTTGCCTTGGTTTCGTTTATCACCATGGCCCCTGGGGCCTTCATCTACGCCTATATCGCTGGCGAAATTGTGGCGCACGGGGTTAGCCTCAGGCTCTTGCTACAGTTCACTGTTGCTGGATTAGTTCTCTTTGGCGTCTCCCTCATTCCAAAATACATCGCCAAAAAGAAGGGCATTACGATCAAATCGTAGTAGGTAAGTTTTCTAAAAAAAGAAATGGAGGGTGTTTAATGAAAAAATTCCTTGCTTTGGTGTTGTCGGTTGCTTTGCTCATGGGTGTTGTTGTTAGTTACCAGCCAGTTGTAGAAGCTCAAACCCCTATTCGCGTTTTAATTGATGGCCAGCCTATGACCCTGCAAGTGGCCCCAGTTATGCGTAGTGGCCGCCTGTTGGTGCCCTTCCGTGCCCTCTTTGAGGCTTTCGGTGCTACAGTTGGTTGGCAAGATGCCACTAACACCGTCACCGGTGAGCTAGGCGGAACTACGATATCGCTCGTGATTGGCCGCAATGCGGCGGTCGTCAGTGGGCGCAACGTCACTTTGGATGTAGCGCCGCTCATTATCGCGGGCAGGACCTTGGTCCCCTTGCGTTTTGTGGCTGAAAACCTTGGCGCTGAGGTAACATGGAGTGAAACTGCCCAGACCGTGACGATAATCAGGCCCGTCGCCATTCGCCGCACCCGCATAGCGGATAGCCCCTTTAGCCAGAGGCTGGCGACCTATGCCAACCAAGACGCCTTTATCTCGCCGGCAGAGCTGAAAATGCTGATGGATAACAACGAACCAAATGTCGTGGTGATTGGGGTATTGAATCCCACTGCCGCTCTTAATCCCTTAAGCCCTGTGCGTTCACCCATTGCTGGTAGCTTCACCGTTTGGCGTGGGGATTACTCCGGCACAAATTCGACTCTAGCGGTATCCCCCTTGATAAGTGGCATGGCCAGTACACAAGAAGTGATGGAAAACTTGTTGTCCCGCGCTGGGGCTACACCTAGTTCCATGATTGTGGTCTACGCAGAGGGGGCCATGCATGATGCGGCCCGCTTTATGTGGCAAATAAGGCAACTCGGCCATCGCGATGTGCGCTACCTGGACGGCGGCCTGAACGCCTGGCAGGCAGGTAACTTCCCCACGCGAAATTTCGCCCGCCTAGTAGAGCAACCAGTCATTTCTGCCTACCGATCCCCCAACTTCAATCCTAGCGTCAACAATGTCAATATCAATCAGGTAGTGCACGCGCTGAACAATCCCCGTGAATGGGTTGTTATCGATACCCGGAGCGCCGATGAGTTTAATGGACGTCCCTCAGGTTCTTCCCGCGGTGCCTACGGCATGGGTCGGTTAGTTGGCAGCGTACATATTGAGTGGGTTACCGTGAATGCGGCCGACAGGACACTGCGACCACGGGCCGAAATCGCGGCTACCTTCGCCGAAGTCATCCGCGGGCGTAGGGTCATTGTGTTTTGCCAGTCTGGGGTAAGGTCATCGCACACCCAAATGGTGCTTACCGATGTGCTTGGGCACGCCGATGTCTACAACTATGATGGCTCCTGGGTTGAGTGGTCTTTCGTGGCCTCTGAATTTGGGGCAACCCATGTGCCGGCAGCTTTGCGTCAGCAGGTTCTAGCTCTAACTGAGCAGTGGACAGATAACCGCGGCGAGCTCAGATAGTATCGTAGCCTAGTGTAGGAGGCCAGGATTATGTTAGATACTAAGGCCAGGCCGTACTTTCAACATTTGTTTGAGAAAGCAGCGCATGTTTTGTTGGCCTATGGCCTTACGCCAACACATGCGACCTTGGTGGCAGTGGCGCTTGGGGCGGCGGCGGCTTTGGCCGTCGCTCTAGGCCACCTGTTACTTGGCGTGGCTCTGCTCTGGATATCTGGGTTGTTCGACGTGCTCGATGGCTCCATGGCTCGCTTAAGTGGCACTTCATCGGCCATTGGCACCTTGATGGACATTGTTTTTGATAGAGCGGTGGAGATTATGGTGCTTTTAGCGGTGATGTTTACCGCGCCCCATCTGGCGATGCCTACAGCCTTAGTCTTTGCTAGCATCATTCTTTCCATGACGGTTTTCTTAACTGTAGGTGCCCTCGCAGAGAAAATGGGCAACAAATCCTTTTACTACCAGGCCGGTCTTATGGAAAGGACCGAAGCCTTTGTCGCGCTGAGTTTAATAATTTTGCTACCAGCATGGCGGGAATGGTCTTTGCTTATTTTTGCGGGGGCGATATTCTACACAACGGGGCAGAGATTTGTCGAGGCCATGCGTTTACTGCGGTAGCATCATGCTGCACACGATTAAGGGAGGTTTATGAATGCTGAAGAGATTGACGATTGGGCTATTGATCGCAGCGTTATTCGCACTAACCATTGGCTGTGCGGCACAACCTACGTTGACCACGGGTCCTAGTGAATTTGCCGACGCGCTACGCAGCGCTCGCGGTAAGACCGTGACTTTCTATGGCTGGGGCGGAAGCTCGGCCGTCAACAACTGGTTTGACAATATTGTTGCGCCTTCACTCTTGGCCGAATACGGTATAACTTTGCGGCGCGTCCCCATGAATATCGACGAGATATTGCGCAAGCTGGCCACAGAAAAGCAAGCGAATCGCGTAAGCGGCGACATTGATGTCATCTGGATAAATGGCGAAAACTTCTATGCCGCCAAGACACAAGAACTACTCTACGGGCCTTTCAATACCCGTATTGATAATTTTAACCGCCTCATTGACCCTCAAGCAGCGGATACCAATTATGACTTCGGCGTTCCTATCGAAGGGATGTCCGTTCCGTTAGGCCGTGCTCAGCTGATCTTTATGGCCGATAGGGCCAGGCTAGCAACTTTCCCCACCAGTGCCGCGCAATTGTTAGAGCTAGCGCGAGCGAACCCAGGTCGCTTTACCTACCCCGCACCGCCAGACTTCACTGGCTCGGCCTTTGTGCGCAATATAATCTACGATATAGTGGGCTTCGAGGCCTTAAACAATGCCCCGGCCGAAAAGGCAGCCATACAGGCGGTGATTCAACCTGCCCTTGACTTCCTTAATGAACTTGAACCCTATCTTTGGGAGAGAGGCACCACCTACCCCGCGGATGTGGCGGCCCTAGACCGTATGTTTGCTGAGGGACAACTTTTGTGGAGCATGAGCTACACCCCTCTCAAGGCTGGTCAATTAATCGCCGAAGGAAGGGTACCCACTAGTGTGGAGACCTTTGTCTTTGACAAAGGCAATATTGGCAACACTCACTACGTAGCCATACCGTTTAACGCACCTAATAAAGATGCGGCCTTCGTGCTGATACATCATCTGATCAGTGTGGCCATGCAGGCTGCTAAACTTGACGTTGGCAACTGGGGCGACCTGCCTGTGGTGGACCTTGCCCGGCTAGATGCTAGCGAGCGGGCCCTAATAGAAAATACGAACATCGGGCAGGGCGTCCTGCCTATGGATGAGCTCCTGCGCAGGCGTTTGCCGGAAGTACATGCGCGTAAAGTGGCCATCATTGAAGAGCTGTGGCGCGAACAGGTGCTGCAACGCTAGGTGCGAAACAAATATACGCCCTATCTATTAGTAGCGCCGCTTCTAGTGTTCTTGACCCTGACATTTGCCTATGCCTTGGCCTATGGGGTAGTGCAAAGTATGCAGGCGGGCAGTGGTGCTTACCGGGGAGGTTTTACCCTGCAGCACTACCGCTCCGTGCTCGGTGATGGAGAATTTCTAATTTCATTAGGAGCAACAATTAGCGTGGCAGTAATTGCCACGCTAATCTCCAATGTCCTAGGTGCGCTGCTGGCCTTCGCCATGTTGCGGGCTGGTGCGCATGGCAAGCTACTGCAACGTGTGTTGCAGCTGCCCGTTATCTTGCCCCATCTAATTGTCGTGATAATGGTGATCCACATATTTTCACAGACTGGCGTCTTGGCGCGACTGGCGTGGTGGGTAGGGTTTATTGACAACCCCAATCAGTTTCCGCTCTTGGTCTATGATCGGCTCGCCATCGGCATCATGCTGGTGTACTTGTACAAGCAGGTGCCGTTTGTTGCTTTGCTCGCTTATGATACTCTACGGGGAATTAGCGGCAAGTATGCGGAGGTGGCGGCCAATCTAGGCGCAAGCCCTTGGCAGACCAGCACCCAAGTCTATCTACCGCTTCTCAAGCCAACGATTATTGGTACCTCGCTCATAACTTTTGCCTTTGCTTTTGGCGCCTTTGAGGTGCCCTTCTTGCTTGGTACTCCCGTCTGGCGCACGCTACCAGTGGAGAGCTACCTGCTTTACACCAACATCGATCCCTTAGCTCGCACCCACGCCATGGTCATCAATGTGCTGATTTCCGCCATTTCGCTGACCATCGCCGGGCTGTATTTCGGCGTGGAGAGCTTTCTTAATCGCCGGCAAAAGGGCGGTGAGGTGTAGGATGAAAGGCGGAAAGTTGACGCGTTTAGTCATGCAGTGTGCACTGCTTGTTTTCGCAGGGCCGCTCTTAACCCTGCTGGTGCAGGCCGTCAGCCTGCGGTGGCCCTTCCCCAGCCTACTACCGACCGTAATTTCTGTTCGTCACGCCGTTAATCTCTTGTGGGACAATCCGCGCTTGACGGAGGCGGTGGCGAGTAGCCTAGGTATCGCCTTTATGACCACCATCTTTACTTTGCTGCTCGCTTTTCCGGCGGCAAAAGCACTAGGTGTCTACAATTTCCCTGGCAAAGAGGCGGTAAAGCTACTCGCGCTCCTGCCTATCATGGTCCCCACGGCCACGGTGACCATGGGCCTGCACACCGGTATGATCCGCATGGGTTTAGCGGGCACTTTTGTGGGCGTCGCCATAGTGCACACCGTGTTCACTCTGCCCTATGCTCTGCGCATACTGATGCACGTGTTTGAACTCGTGGGTGATAGGCATGAACAGCAGGCGGCCATGCTCGGTGCGTCTTGGGGCCGGGTATTCTACCGTATAACCTTGCCGCTGGTGATACCGGGTGCGCTCTCAGCGGCTACCATGAGCTTTATTATCTCATTCTCGCAGTACATCACCACCTTTATGATCGGGGGTGGACGCATCATCACCTTGCCCCTTTACCTCGTTCCCCATGTGCAGGGGGGCGAGTGGCATGTGGCCTCTGTGTACAGCCTGGTCTTTGTTGTGGCCACTTTGGGTGCTCTTACTTTGATGCAGTACCTTGTCCGGCGGTACTACCGCGAAACATACTTTCTTAGCCCGTGACAGAAAGGAGGGGAGGGGTCAAAAATGGCTGGCATTTCGGTAATAGGTGTGACGAAGTTTTTTCAGGATAAACCGACGCTAACAAAAATTACACTCGAGGTGCAGAATGGGGAATTCATGGCCCTTCTTGGTCCTTCAGGCAGCGGCAAGACAACCTTGCTCAAAATTATTGCCGGGCTGGAGGTGCCAAGCGCCGGCCGAGTCTATATCAATGGTGTGGATGTGACTGCTGTCCCCACTGAGAGGCGTCAAGCCATAATTGTTTTTCAGGATCACAGTCTGTTTCCACATATGAATGTCTATGAGAATATCTCTTTTGGGCTGCGAGCGCGGGGCGAAAGTCGCCAGACTGTGGCCGAGAAAGTAAGCGCCATGCTCGATATTATTCAGTTGCCAGACAAGGCGCAGAGCTACCCGCAGGAGCTTTCTGGGGGCGAAAAACAACGGGTGGCCTTAGCTCGGGCCTGCGTATTAGAGCCAAGTGTCTTGCTCTTAGACGAGCCTTTTTCTAATTTGGACATTAATCTTAGGCATAGTATGCGTGAATTCGTCTCGGAGCTGCATAATCGCCTCAAGTTTACCTGCATACTGGTCACCCATGATAAAGAAGAAGCCTTTCTTATGTCAAATCGCGTAGCGGTGCTGCTAGACAATAGTCTCGAACAGGTCGCGACACCCGAATATCTCTACAGAAGTCCCCAAAGTTTGCAGGTAGCTACCTTTCTTGGGGAGCGCAATCTATTCCCCGGAGTTGTACAAGGGGGGTATTTTCGTTCGGTGCTCGGCTCCATCCCCTGCGACCTTCCCGACACGGCGAGTGCTGTCGCTACCTGCCGTTTTGACCAAGTCCTCTTATCGAGAACGGTAGGCGAATTGGAAGGGCGCATAATTCAGAAGGCCTTTGCCGGGCGCTCCACAACATACAAGATTGAGCTCGCGCAGGGTACCGTGGTGACGGCAGTCTGTGGGCAGCAACAATTTGCCGTGGGCGATGTCGTGCGGGTGGGAGTCAATAGCGGTGACCTGCTTATTTACCCGGCATAGGAAGGACCTCGGTCTTGTGAGGGCGAGACAGGGGGAGTGTCGCAAACCCTCCGTCCCTGAAGGACATTAGCGTGTCGCGATTGCCCCGTCCCTGTGCGACATTAGTCTTAGTAGGGCGGCGCTTAGGGCCACGCCGCCGAGGAATATGGCGGTATCGACGAGGAACATCGTGCCGCCTGAGAGGCCGGGCCAGATGAGTAAGCCGGAGCCTAGCAAGAAGCCTAGGATGCAGAAGTAGGTTAGGCCGTGGTGATGGGCTAGCATGTGCTCTACGGCTCGTACTAAGAGCAGTGCTCCCAGCGTAAAACCTAGCCCCGCGGGAATAAGCACGGGCAGGTACATGGTGTTGATGGCGCGCAGCAGGTCGTCAAAGGACCCGATATGGATCAGAATAAACGAAGAGCTGATACCGGGGATAACGGAGCCTATGGCATAGATGAAGCCGAAGTAGCCGTAGTGTAGCGCGGTAAAGTTTCCCTCGGCCACTTGTGGCCAGGCCAGTAGTTCGGCCCCACGGTACATGAGCAGTAGGGCGAGAAAAGTAGCTAACAAGTAGCGCGGGCGGAAGCCTTTGCTACTTGCTTCGCGTACTAGGGCAGGTAGGCTTCCTGCCACGAAGCCCAAAAAAAGCAAAGTGACTTGGCTAGGCGAAGTAATCATCAGCCATTCCATAACACGACTAAAGGCGAGAATACCCAGTGCTAACCCGGTGGCCAAGGGCAAAAGATAGCTCACACTGGCCTTAAAAGTGCGCGTGAGCGAGCAAAGGGCGCGAATGATGGGCCCATAAATGCCAAGGGTAGCAGCCAGCGCCCCGCCGCTGAGACCCGGCGTGATCGCGGCAATGCCCATGATAAAACCTAGCACTAACTGACGCGCAATAAACATTCCATACCTCCTGTTGCCATGGTCTTCCTCAATCTAGGCGCCTAGACATAGAGATCTCGCTTGTTGTAGGCCACATAGGTGCCGACGAGAGATAGGCTGATGATGAGAGCGGAGAGTACGAGGGGCAGGGGGGCGATGCTAAGGTCGCGCAGCAGCGCATGCGCCTCAAAACAGGAGTCCCTGCACAATGCCTCGGGCCTGGCCGTAGTACTGCGTGAGGTTGTTGAGTTCGACGATGGGTGTCATTTGTAGAATCTTCTTCCTCTCCATGGTGCCTATCGCGCTTTTGTGCCGTAAAGTTGGTGCGCGCTGTCTGACCATTTTTCTCGTTATACAATTCTCCCCAGAGGGCACTGACTCCTCTTGGCAGAGGAAGGGTTTTTGTCTAGCGACGACGAAGGAACTGTGAGACCGATTAAAACAGCGAAGGAGTGAGCTGATGGACCGAGAATATGAACAGGCTATCTTTGCGGGCGGCTGCTTTTGGTGTATGGTATCGCCTTTTTATGCCTTGCCAGGGGTGATCGAAATTAAATCTGGCTATACAGGGGGGCACCTAGAAAACCCTACTTACCGAGATGTTAAGGCGCAAACTTCTGGGCATTATGAAGCGGTAAAGATCATATATGATCCCGCCGCGCTCTCGTATGATAAATTACTCCAGGCCTACTGGAGGCAGATTGACCCCACTGATGCCGAGGGGCAATTTCATGACCGTGGCTCGGCCTATCGGACTGCCATCTTTTATACCACTGTGGCCCAGAGGGAGGCGGCGGAAACTTCTAAACGAGAGCTAGATGCTTCCGGGAGGTTTCCGGCACCAGTAGTGACCTTGGTGCTACCGGCAGCGACCTTCTATGATGCCGAAGAGTATCATCAAGACTTCCACGCCAAGAACCCAGATGACTATAAAGCGGATCGCAACATTTCTGGCAGGGATGAATTCATTAAGAAGTATTGGGGCGACGAATACTGGGCTCTCTTTGTCTAGGCATTTTTCGTAGTCGGCGGGCTTGTCGTCGCAAGCCTAGGGAGCATATGGTATAATTTTAATAGTGACTGGCAGGCAAGAGTTTTGCTAGTAATGAATGGCGTAGACGTTTAAGGTAAAGACAGGTTTCTTCCGCATGAGCAGTAAGGGTGCGGAATAAGAGGAGGATTTTTTCTAATATGCTAGAATTTAAGAGTCTCACACTACACGACCGCGCCGCGGTGCAGTCGCTACTTGTCGAGACGGGCCTTATGGGCAACGAAAATGTTTTCGGCACTTTCTTCATTTGGGGTGAGGTCTACAAGCACCGGGCCTGTCTGCACGAGGGTGTGCTCTACTCCTTGTATGGGGGTGATTCCAATATTTATGGTGTCCCCCGTGGTGGCGACTTGATCGCGGGAATCAAGGTGCTCATGGCAGATGCGAGGGCTAGGGGGCATCGTTTTCGCTTGTGGGGCATGACGCAGGAGCAAGTGGCCGAGGTGGAGAGAGTAATGCCCGAAACTTTTCGCTTTCGACTTGATCGCGACGGCTCAGACTATATCTACCACACTTCTGACCTGATAAGCCTCGCGGGGCGCAAATTTCACGATAAGCGCAATCATGTCAATCGTTTTCGTCGCACCTACGACTATACCTATGAAGATATAACTTCGCAAAATCTGCCTGATGTCGCGCACATCGCTAAAGAGTGGATTTCGGGCCATAACGCCAGTCCGGTAGAGGATTTGTTTTTGGAGGACTGCGCTATAAGTAAGGCCATCAAGTACTACCATGAGCTTGGTATGCAGGGGGGCCTGATTCGCATTGAGGGCCAGCCTGTCGCTTTTACATTGGGCGAGGCTATCAACAGCGATGTCTTCTTAGTACATTTTGAGAAAGCGCTAAGCGGTTATAATGGGCTCTATACGGCTATCAACCAAGAATTTGCTTCGCGGCACCTCGCCAAGTACAAGTATGTGAACCGTGAGGAAGACATGGGCATCGAGGGCCTGCGGATTTCCAAACTGTCTTACAACCCAGCCTTTTTGCTCGAGAAATACATCGTGAACTTAATCGGAGAAGACGCAAGTGACTAAGGCTATAACTTTGGCGCGCTATGCACAGCGAGATGAACTTGCTGCCCTGTGGCAAGCTGCATTCGGCGACCAGGGCAAGTCGGTGTATTACTTCTTTGACTACCGTTTCCAACCGGAAAACTGCCTAGTAGGGACCATTAGCGGCAGAGTGGTGTCGATGCTACATATGCTGCCGACTGAGGTGGCGACAGATAGGGGTAGCGTCGCAGCGCACTATATTTATGCGGCGGCAACTCTGCCCGCAGAGCAGGGGCAAGGCTACATGGGGGCGCTACTAAGAGCGGCCGCACTCTGTGGCGAATGGCGGGGGCAGCGATACTCGCTTCTACTTCCCTCAAATCAGGGCCTGTATGAGTTCTACGCACGACATGGCTACCTGCCCCACTATAGGACGAAGTTTGTCACCCTTTCACGGCAGGAACTTGAGGAGCGCGCCGCAGCCGCAGCGGTAGGCAGCGCAATGTTGTCGCCAGATGTTGATCTCGCCGACGTGCGCAATGAAAGCCTCCTCTCTCAGCATGGTTCTGTTTTGTGGGACGATGCGGCCCTTAAGTACGCTACGAACTACTACGGGCTCTATGGTGGCCAACTTGTAGCTGCTATGCAAGGCCACCAGCCCGCATATGCGCTCGGGCTGGTAGGTGAAACAGGAACCTGCGAGGTGCTAGAAATAATTGCTAGCTCAGAGAGTCTTCCGAGCTTGGCGGCAGCGCTGCTCGACAAGTTACCGGCAGAGAGTTACAGGTTTCGCCTGCCGGCCTTTAGCCTACTCTTTGGCAACGCCGGCGAAACCATGCCCTTCGGCATGATCAAACTACTGGCGGGCAGCGGCGTAGCAAGTTCCGAGCTAGTCATTGTGAACCCCTACTTAGGACTCACCCTCGACTGATATTCGAGGTACAAAGGTCATATAAAAAATATATGTGGCTGGTGAAAAATGATTATGGACACGCTGAGTAGCACCCAGACAATTATCAATAACTTGCCGGGTTTTGTCTACCGGTGTGCGAACGACCCTAGGTGGACCATGTTCTACATCAGCCCCGCCTCTCAGTGCAGGCGGGGCTTCTTGTTCCCAAAAAAATATATGCATAGGAGAACGGTTCGTCGAAAAGCGATGGCAAGTTACACTCCACGGCTCTAGTACTTTTCGAGAAACATAGCCGGACTAACGATATTCGGTTTTTCAAGGACTAATCCCGCAAAGTCCCTAATGCTGAAATAAGAACATTTGTGTCAATCATCACGCGCATGGCTTTCCTCCCAAGCTTTGCGGCGAACCTCTCTTACCAAGTTCACAATATCCTGTTCGGTTTTCAGGCCCAATAGCTCGGCTTCCCCCGCGAACGCGTCCTGCGCGCATTTAAGCGCGATCATTGCTGCGTTTTCCATAACGATACGACCGTTTTCCTCTATAAAAATGACCTTATCACCGTCCTTTACACCTAGATAGCCTCTCGGCATTCGCCGAGGTAGATGGCACAAGGTTTTGTTTGAGCCATCCGTATTGAATTCCTCCTACTAATCAGTAGGGGGGATTCAGTTTTTCGAGCACCCAACTGGAAAATCACTCGAAAAATATTGTTGCGCAATCGGCCAAAAACACTTGACTTTTACAAAACAACCCCAAAATCAATTTTGAAGGAAGTTTTTTCCTTACTAATGCGATTGGGGTGGTCTCGTTGAAGCCTACCGTCATTTCACATGCAGCGTACCAAGACTTCGTCCTCGCACAACTACGACGACACTTTACTGGCGGGCCGCTTGTCCTTGCCAATAAGGATTGGCACCTCATCTCCAAGCTCTGGATCACAGACCTGACTGAAATCACCACGCTCCTCCAAGATGATTACGGCCGCAGAGGTCCTGCCCCGCGTAACCCGACCT
>Ga0209104_1000069_pt1 | contig 16019 bp, 14 predicted proteins | sample JTO19cmmetaG_FD_184156 | JGI IMG/M metagenome (GOLD analysis project Ga0209104, IMG submission 184156) | Freshwater bacterial and archeal communities from Indian Creek, Illinois, USA to study Microbial Dark Matter (Phase II) - JTO19cm metaG... | ecosystem: Environmental > Aquatic > Freshwater >... | reverse complement strand
CCTTTGTGTCATCCGGGTTCCGAGCCAGTGTCACCAAATGACACATGGGGGAGGGGGGGGGTCTAAAATAGGCCAAAAAGTGTCACGGATAATTTGAATGGCCCCTTACAGTAAAAAATTTCGATACCATTGCTTGGACTTGCCCTGCTGGTTAGAGTTTCTTCAGTCATGCTGGCAACAGTTATAAAGATCTCTTCAGCAAGGTTCAAAGCCCTTTCTGCAGCATTATAGTCGTACACAAGACCAGGGTACGACTCAGGCCTGGGGTCAATTTCATCAACGTTTTACAGAAACTGAAAGCGCAATAAACTGACTGACTTTTTACGCTTTCGGGATCTGGCTGGTTGCGTAAAAAAGTTGCTTGTAGAACATTGATGAAATTGACACCTGTAGACACGAGCTTTGTCGAAGAAGAAATACCGACATCGAATAGATAGGCATTCTTTTATTCCCCAAGAGGACGATCCAATACTTTCAAACTCATCGCACAGGTAGACAAGTTTGGCAAAAAGAGTAGTCCCTTCAGTATGAAATATTTTGTTGCACAAGATGCCCATAATTGACCTCCCGTCATGCAAACAAATGTATTGTCTGAAGCAAATATCTAATAATGTGCAAAGGCTTTTTAGGCACTTTTCCACACTTTGAGTGCAGAAAAACACACACTGAGCAAAATAACTATTGTCAAAAAGGCAAACAGCAGAGTTAAAATCATCAAAACTTTGGATAAGGGTGCATTCACACATGCCTTTCCTCCTCTCAAAACTAAGTTCAGATGGCTCAGGGGTCTCTTCCCTTTGATGCTTGTCTTTAGGGTCATAGATAACTTGTTCATAATGACATGAATCACAAACACAGCTGGGACCACAAACATAATCAACATTTTTCTCAAGATCCTCGTTGGTTGGGTCTTGGTCATTGATTTTGACAGGACTTTTTGTGTCAAACAAAGTGCTATCCTTGGTTAGATCAGCTAATTCATTTTTACCGGCCTCTTTCAAGGCATAGCTCTCAACTAGGTCATAGTCCTCTTTCAAGGCATAGCTATGGAGGTCATAGTCCCAACACATGTCAAGCAAAGTCTTGTCATGATAGGCCGGGTAATCCAATTCGGTGTCCAGAATCACAATTTCTTGATAAATACGGGTGAACCGAGTTTCCTTTTAAGAAGTTAGGTAATTACTCTGCACGTTGACAAAGAATATTTTGCTAAAAAGGTCCAAACTTGTTGCTCTTTAGCAAAATAACCTTCACCAAAATTAAGTATTAATGCAAAATAATTGCCGGTGCGGTGATTTCCGAGTCCCAACAGGGGTTTTCAAACAGCTCCACGCAATAAAGATGGGTGAGAACCTTCTCAATTAAAGACACACCACCACCATGCCGGAGGTCATTGTCTCTAAAAATGTTGAGATATGTTTTATCATCAATCATTTGTTGAACGGAGGACAACACTTTCTTTGCCACTGTCTCAAATGTCTCGCAAAGATAAGCTTCACGAGTAGATTCCATTTTAAAGAAAATTTCCAAAAAAAAATTCACCACGGAACACTTTTGATTTTACTTTATTTTTGCTAAACCTTTTAAAACTGGACCAGCAACATGTGGAAATAACGGAGGGGAGGGAGAATTTACGACCCAGGAGCATAACATTCATTTTGTCAACAACACTCCAACAATTAGTGTTAAATATTTCATAACAACAGTCAGGGTGGGATTCACAAAACTTCTTACGCAAAATTGTAAGATTTTTCCTAACTTTAGGCCTTAAAATCTTGAGGTTTTGAAGCAAATATCATTAAGGTTGATATTAACAACTATTTAAATCATTTAGTAGTACCTATTTTCTATGAATAACTACTCCTTAAAAGCACCTTAAAGTTAAGAAAAATCTTAGGAATTTGCTTAAGAAGTTTTGTGAATCCCTACCCTGGTGCCAATTTCATCAACATGTTACGTACGAATAAGAACTACAACGTCTCTTGTTTTGCTAGGAAAATTTATGGAGGGATTCAAAAGTAATTCATAGTAACGAGCAGTTCGAAAAATTTGAACGTTTAATGTTGATGAAATTGGAGGACTACTCTTTTTGCCAAACTTACAGCCGTTGCTGTTTTAGCCCAACTCTTTAAGACAATTTTTATCAATTTAGGAGGTCTACATTGATAACGAACGAGCAGTTCGAAAAATTTGTAGGGTTTAACGTTGATAAAATTGGAGGACTACTCTTTTTGCCAAACTTGTCACCAGTGTGATGAGTTGAACATTTTGGATCGTTGTCCTGGAAAATAGAAGAAACCCTTCCTATTGCCGGAACAAGGTGTGAGTCCTGGTTGAATAAAACGCAAAAACAACTCACCATTTATATTTTGCTTGAACTCATCAGGGATGTTGGTCCTCTTTGCTGATATTGTCACCTTTGCCTCTTCATTGGCATTTGTTGCATTTGCTCCACCAGTTCACCGAATCCTTGCTGGCGTTGTCCTTGTTGCCGTTGAAGATGTTGGGGGCGGTTTCCGCGGTTCATTTTATTGATGTCGCCGAACTTCGTCATAATTATGGATGTGTTGCAGTTGCCTGGGGCCGTTTTGCTTTGGCGCAATTTTGTCATCATCTGAAAAATGTTTCAAAAGACACAAATGACACAAACGTCCTTTTTGCACTACATTTTAATTAAGAATCATTGTTTGTTTGAAATTATTAATAATTCATTTTGAAAAAGGAAACATCTTGTACGAGCAAAATAAAGCGCGCGGCGTTGTTATTCTCTTCTTACGAAAATTCTTAAGATTTTTCGTAACTTTAAGGTGCTTTTACCTGACTTTTTACATTTGTAGAGCATGTGTGATCATTCTCGTTGTCCTCGTCGTCCTGCTGCTTTGCCCACGCCTCCCTCTAGCGCCCTGAGTTGGAAGGAAATTTCCGTTAACTGTTCAAACTGGCTTGATTTGAAAGTGCAAATGTCTGTGTCAAGTCTTTTTTTAGGAAGGATTAAGATGAAACAATATTGTCTTGGAGAAACCAGTGGAACTGGACATCACCCATTTTAACGTAGTTTGAGAAACACCACCTGTTTTCGGAACTATTTTTTTCCAGTTGACAGAACCAAATCTACGAGACCCCTGTCTGAGAAAGAATGTTTTACCTTTTGTGATATCGTCCAAAACTTGATGAGGAACTTTCTCATTATCAGTTGGTATCCTGTCACGTTGGATTTGCTCCAGTTTACCGAATCCTTGCTGGCGTTGAAACTTGGCGTAGTTGTCAATCGCATTTTAATGTCAATAATTCATTTATTTTGGCCAAATGAGCAGATTTGAGCTATAAAAAGAGAACAAGTTACCCTTCAAAGCTATGAAGTAACTTTTTCGAGAAAAACATTTTTTTCTGCTTCATCTTAAACTATTTTGCAAAAAAATTTCTGAAAGACAATTGTTGCCCTGGCTTTCTTAGCCAGGGCCTTTTTCTGGATTTGCATGTTTGATATAAGATTAAGATAAAAGTTTTAACAAAATACCAAAAATTACCTCTTTGCATGGTGATGCTGAGGCTTTTTGTTTCAGTCGAAAGATGCGAGTGATGTCCTTTGCAAACGGCATTTTTCAGGATTTGTGTGTTTGATTAAGATCAGAGTTTTAACTAATTAATATTTGAACCCTAAATTCCCGCATTAATTTTAGTTCAAATTGCTTTACCTTCCTTAGTTTTATTATCTTCTCCACATATTTTCAATTTAACCCTTTCAAGGTAAATGCCGCCCAAGGTTAGGGCAGGTCAAGGAGAACTATAAGCTAGGCCGTTTTGCAGAAAAAGCTGATTCTTTTTCAAGCTAATAAGTTAAACGCGAACCAAATTCAAATTCGTCCGAGAAAGAGGATTAATTGTAAAAAACCTATTTTTTGACTTTAAAATTTAAATACTCTCATCACCTTTAGTAAATATTTGCCAAAAAGGGTGAAATAGAATATAAAAACTCAATAGGCAGTCTTTAAAAAACTAATATCTAGCTTAAAAATAGCATAAAAACATAGACAAAGAATCAATCAAAACGCACAAATATGTTTTATTCTCCATATTTTATAATAGTTTTAAAAAATTGTTCACAAAAAGATAATAGTTCTTTTTAAAAATAGTCAAAAGACGAGATTTAAAAAGTCAAACATAAAATTATCAATAATTTGGGATTGTAAGGGTTAAAGAAAAAGTCAAAATAGAGGGCAACACTACTGAGGGTCATTATCTTAATTAGTTTTTAAGGGCAGGGGTCAATAAGTCACACACAAGTATTTACATTTCAAAGTCAAAAAATAGGGTTTCTTACTAATTTAATCCTGGCATTTGGCCGTTTTTAGTAAGGATGGCCTCAAGACTTATTTACAAAATGTACAAATGAACGGTTTACAGAAACATAGACAAATATAAAGAAAAACCCTGCAAACCCTTTCCCTACTTCTGCCACCCCTGAGGGTGCAGTTTTAAGCAACTTTTGCTGTCGCCTGGAGAGCCGCGTCCTCTTCAAAGGATCTTTCTGTTGCCTCAATGATCTTGGCATAGAGTGCTTGCATGATACTCGGCCACGTGCCTTCAAGGATGAAAAAGCCCATGAACCGAACGGATAAAATCTGCAATTTGCCTTTCTTCGCCTTGGCCACGGTAGCGACATCAACGGGACGAAATTGCGGCCTCGACTGGACTTGCTCAAACCGATCCATCCACTTTCTCATGCTCCTCATGTGTTCAGCGCTCATATGGGGCGGGGTGAAATCTTGCGCCATCGGATTTAGAGAGATGACCTTGGGAGGCTGTGGGCGCCTAGGCTTTCGAGTTCGCTTGCGGCGTGGCTTTGGGGCCGGGCCTGCCTGAAGTTCTTGCGGCGACAGATCCCTCTCCATAATGATGGGCCTCAACTGAAAATAAAAAGTTAAAATAGCAATCAGTAAAATTAAAATGTCCGGTTTTTTCCACAGGGAGAATCTCATCCCTTGTTGTTAAAAGCTGAGTTGCGACAGTCGTTTTTTAACGAGCGTTTACTGCAAATGCAGCTGCGTTTAAAAACGCAACCACATAAAACGCTCGTCGCAACGCAGCTTTAGGACACAAAACAAATAGAAATAGAAATAAAGGACGGGGACATAACACCCCCTCCCAAAAGACAATTCTTTTCAAAAAAACATGAAGACTACTTACTTCATTCACAAAAAGACATTCATAAAAAGACTATTCAATTTTAAGACGCTTCTTATCTTGATACAAAGGTCATGTTATTGGAAAGAAAAGACTACCAATTAAAAGAAAAGTAGTAAAATAAAAAGCAAAAATACTTACAATTGAAAATTGTTGTTCCAAGTGGAGATTAGGGATCTTCCGTGTATTAACGTTGAGTGTGTTGAAGGCAGAATGAATTTAATTTCACATTTCCCCTCAAACGTAAAGAAAATCAGAGGAAGGCATTTGCCTGATCTCTAGATTTTTCTTTTGGATCAAGTAATCTGGATTTGCAAACAAGAATATGGATGAAATTACACCCCTCCTTTGCTTTTTCTTCCAGACGTAGAGCAGTTTCTTTCAGTGTTTTTACTGTTCGGTTCCTGCCAATCCAGTAGGCCCAATAGCGTCCTCAAGACCAGTGATGACGTCCTCAAATTCTTCTTCTGTCACCGTTGGCCTTACAATCTCAAAACAGTCTTTAATTTTAGACTGTTGTTTTTCAACCAACTTTCGGACTTCTTTTCTTTTCCTGTTTGCTTTTTCTAAATATTCCACAGCCTTTGCAATATTATTTTCTTCTTCGGCCTCAGAAACTATTTTTTCCAACTCTTTGATCTCCCCTTTGCACTTTTCAATCTTAAAATTGAACTCATTAATTTCTTCCCTCGCTTTTTCCATTTCGGAGCGAAAATAAAACAAAATTGAGATAAGATTTCTGCACAAAGCTTGCTTTCTCACATGCAAAAGGGGAGCGCGCAAAATTAACACTACAATATTTAAACTCTTTTTAACTCTGATATTATTCGCTTCTAGAGACCCCTCACTGAAACGCTCTTGTGTTAAAAGACCACCTCTTGTTATTTTTAATCTGCGATCAACAACAGGGCTCAATCTTATAAAACTTTCAGGCGCTTATTTAGGCGCCTAGCTTAGTCAAAATAACAGAGTTAGTAAACAGGTTTAAATCAGTACAAAAAATTACAAGATACACGTATTACAAAATGATTTTAAATAACATTTCAAGTTAAATTGTTAAAACAGCCCTGGAATTCAAAAAGGGCTATTACTGCTGTGAATCCGCTTAAAACATGTAATCAAACTGTCACCGTTCTATTCATCAAAACTGCATCTTATTGTAGTGCAAATCAAAAACATTTTAAAAATTTGTGTGTCTCTTATCCTTGTAAAAAACCACGAAATTTCACACTTTTTAAAATGTTCCAGTTCCAGGCTGGTAAATTTTAACGAATCAGTTCCTTTTACCTTGTAGACAAGACCATTTGAAAATGAAAAACACAAAATGTCGTATTTTGTAAAATGATCTGCATTCGTAGATCTAGACAGACTGTGAATGAAAACAAGCCTGGCCACATTTCCTTTCATTTTAGACAAGACCGTTTGAAACGCAAAAGACATATGTCGTATTTTATAAAATGATCTGCATTAGGCGGTTAAAGATTTAGACCGATGGTTAACGATCAAAACAAGCGCATTTTCCGCAAGAGTTATGATCAAATCAAGCACATTTTCCGCAAGAGTTTATTTTTTTTATTGAAAAGGACAATGTGCTTCATTCCATTGTGACTCGTCAAACTTGAACAAGGTCAAACTTGCTCACTCAAGCTGAAGGACTAGTCCAACTATTACTGTGAAAACTGAAAACTTTCTTTCGGTACCTTCTCATCATGGCTACCAATTGTGACCAGGACCAGAACTGTCTTTTACTTGCGATCAAGAATGTCAAAAGCCTGAAGCAAGCAATTACGCATCTGGAGGCTGCCCACAAAGCCCAAGACGTATTGGTAAGTTTTTTAAGCTTTAGCTTGTTACATTTTTTGTTAGAATTTTCTTTGGTCTTTTTTAGACCAATTGTACCCTATTTTTGTTTTTCATGAATTTGGGATCTTTAAAACTTGACTTGACTTGTAAATTTTTTAGGTCCGAATTGTGCGTTCGGAAGCCAAAGAGAGAAATATCTCTGAACAATACTTCTTGAAGGGGCACTCGGACGAGGACAAATCCGCCATCTGGGACGCCGGCTGGAGCCTCGGTACTTTCGAGCAAGATATGGAAAGGTAAACAAGTGGTTCTTAAGTTATTGCCATAAAGTTCTAAGTTATTGCCAGTGCTGTTGCATTTTCAAATTAATTACCTTGGTTTAAGCCAAACAAGGTAATTACTTTAAAATGCAACGCATCTTTAAAAACAATGAATTTGAAGGCTGTTTTACATTTTTTGCAGTAAATTTCCTTGGACTTGAAATTGATTCAAGTTTTGAGCAGTATAACTTTTTTGTTACAGTCTGAGAAAACAATTGGCGGAGGCGGAGAGACAGGCTGGCAGATTATCAGTAATCAAAGAAGACGCTGCTGAGCAAGAACTTTGGGATGCTTAAGCCCACGTTATAAGGTAATGTTTGTTTTAACAATTAACTTGAAATGTTATTTGCTGAAAATCATTTTGTATTAGTGGTCCTAAAAGTTTATTGTTTTTTTGGAAGCGTTAGGAACTTAGGCTCTTGCTTAAATTTGGCTTTCCTAGACAAGACTATTTCAAAATGAAAAACACAAAATGTCGTGCAATATCTTTAGCTATATTTTTTAAAAGACCTGACTTAGCACCTTGAATTTTTTTCAGACTTTTCACCGGAAACAACGCCGCCCATGGATAACCTCAACTCAAAACTCTACCGGAAATCAACGCCGCCTATGGATAACCTCAACTCAAAACCGCGGAGGTAATGTTTGTTTTAAGAATTGAACTTAAATGTTATTTGAGTGTGGTCCTAAAAATTTGTTGCTTTTTTGGAAGCGTTAGGAACTTAGGTTCAACTACTTTAGGGTCTAGTTATCCTGTGCGCCGGATAACGAGACCCCCCTTGGCTTGATTCGTTATTTGGCCGTACTCTTTAACCAGCGTACTCGTAATCCGGCCATTTGCGCCGGATAACGAGTACGAAAATTTGACTGTAACATACTCGTTATCTGGCAAAACCGCCGGATAACGAGTACAAGGCACTTAAAAAAGCTGTCTACCATAGAAGCAAAGGCCTATCGACCTTTGCCCCAATGTAGAGAGCTTTGTTAAGTGCGCTGTACTCGTTATCCGGTTTTGTTTACAATTGGCCGGATAAAATGGCCGGATAACGAGTACAGCTGCGTTCTCGTTATCCGGCCATTTTCGCCGGATAACGAGTACAAATCTGTACTTGTTATCCGGCTGACCCCTTCGCCGGATAACGAGACCCTAGTGTATTATGCTTAATTTTGCTTTGACAAGACCATTTGAAAATGAAAAACACAAAATGTTGTGACAAATCTTAGCTATATTTTTAAAAAGACATGCTTGAATTTTTTTTCAGACTTTTGCGAAACATAAACTCTTCTCAAATCACCGCCAGACCATTGTTTTCTCTGCACACTTAATTACTACTTATTGTCGCAGCCCTACTTCAACCTCAAATTTCCATAACAGGTAGTTTTTGTTTTAACTTTTAAACTTGAAATGTTATTTGCTTTTTAAAAAGCAAAAAAAAATTAGTTCTACTATGGCAAATGTTTGTTTTAACTTAAAATGTTATTTGCTGAAATCTACGACTTTGACAGTTGACTCATTGCGCAGGGGAGGCTTGCCAAGGTCATGTGATTTTAGAAGACTTCCCGGCTCAGTTAATTATAGTTCTTCGTAGCCCCTTTCAAGCTGAGCGCAGAATTAGTGGTGTGTTATTTACAAATTTTTCGTAGTAAACGTCGCGACAACACTACTTACTTAGAAAAAAGACGTTCTTACAAAAAATTTGTACGTAAAATGTTACTGAAATTGACACCTGAGCACAATCGGTTTTGATGAGTTTATTTAAAAAACTTGTGTAATGTTTTCAGATGGACAAAATGGATCAAGCTGGGAAGGGGCCATTGCCTTTACACTACTCCTCTCTCCTCTCCAGACAGCGAAATGCCATGCCATTCCACTTTGATGTTGTATTAATTATACATACTTTTTCTAATTATACATTAATTATACATACTTTTTCTAATTATACATTAATTATGCATACTTTTTCTAATTATACATTAATTATACATCTTTTTCTAAATAAAATTGAGTGTTTCATGAACCGCAGCTTGTTTCTTTGATTCTCACTTTTGGACATCAATAAGATTCCAAAGCCTTTTGTAATCAACGACCACATTTAGTGTTATTAACATTGTCTTAGTTATTTAACAGGTTTCTGTTGAGTTAAGGGAAAATTTCTCAACTTTCAACCCTATTTTTTGATCACAATAACTTAACTTTTTTTAATCTCTTACTCTGCTTTTGAAAACCAAACTGATAGGATTGATAAAATGTTTGAATCGATTGTGACGGTCTTAGTGACCGATTAGGAAGGGTTTATAAAATGACGTTTGTATTGTCATTTTGGGAAGGACTAGTGGAACTGTTACTTGTGAAAATTGAGAGCCATCTTTCAACTCTTCAATTTGGTTAAATTCAAACAAAAAAGACAGATTCTTCTAAAAAGCAAATGAACAAAAGTCGAAATTTATCACTAACAAAATATTTCTGTGTTTTTTGCTTTTGAACTTAAAAATTGGATACAAACAAAAACATCCTCGACGGTATCTATAAGAGAAACTGACAGTAGGTTTTGCATTATTACAGAACTCGTGCGCGTATCCACAACTTTCTTAAATCCAGAAAGTCGAAATAATGAAATAAAAGTGCCATCGGCCGCCGGATAAAACGGGTGGATTGGCAGCTAGCTAAAGTGTCAAAATATCTCAACATTTTGCAAGAAAATTTCTATTTGAACTAAAAATAATTCAATAACTACAGAAGCTGTTTTGCTAAAACTAAAACAAGGATCATTTAATCTTTTTAAGTTAACATTTAATACACATAAAGGCCTGTTCCAAAAAGTTTGGATTGGATATTTCGTAGAAGTAGTCTTTAAAAACTAATATCTAGTATAAAAATGGCCTAAAAACATAGACAGAAAATCAGAACGAACAAATATTCTTTATTCTCCATAATTTTTAATAATTGTACACAAGAAAACGATTTAAAAATAGTCAAAACACTAAAAACTGATCTTTTTCTCCTTTGTTCACAATGTACATAAAATTTATTTGTTGAAATTTTAAATATTTATTCAGAAGGGGTTTCATCTGAAATGACAGTAGTGTTGACAAATGATTTAAAAGCAAAGAAAAAGAGATCAGCCAACTTTGGCCCGTTAAACATTGAAATTGAAATGTAAAATTAATCATCCAAGCCGGTCTGTTACTCTGTTACTTGTGAAGAGCTTGCTCAGGCTCAGGCTGAACAACGTTACAAGGAGCTTGACGCTCGACAACAGCAGGTGACAGCCTTTCGACTGCAACGAAAAACCTTAGCATTTCACCACCGTATTTTAATATTGTCATCTATTGTCTGTTTTAAGGCACAACTGTCTCGCTTCATAGAATATGCTCAAGCTGCGCGTTCATCTTTAGGTCTTTTCGAAGTCAAATCTGAAAATTTAAATGCCTTTTTTAATTTTATAAAAATGTTTGAATTGATGAAATGTCTGCGTATTTGCCCCCTCAAAAAAGATGAAATTGACACCTGACTGCTCAGTAGGCTCAGTAGTGTTGTTTTGCTCATCTGCCTGTTGTTGTTGCTGCTGAAGTCTGCCTGGTTCTTGCTCCTGAAGCTGCGGGAGTCCTGCAAATTAAAAGATAATTAAACAACCATTTAAAGTGTCAAGTCTTTTTTTTTGGAAGGATCAAGATGAAACAATATTGTCAAAAAAGGATAAATGAAACAATATTTACGTGTTTTTACAATAATCCATAATATTCTTTTTGGCCTTTTAATAGTTTTTCTAACCAATGTTTTAAGACTTTTTCTTCTTTTTCTAGAATTTTTTTCAATTCAAACAAATGGTTTCGATTAAAGTAGTTTTGTAAGGAAGAATTTCTGTTTAATTTGTTTTTTGCTATTTTAATTTCTTTTTTAAAATTTGTATATAACAGATTAATTTCATAACTGTCAGAAAGCTTTTTTTGATAAAGCGCTATTTTTTCACTTAAACTTGGCTTTATCTCTATTAAATCCTCCCACATTGCTGAAAGTTTATTCAAACACTATTCACAATGTTCAAAAGTGGCTTATGATTACTCTAAAGGTATTTATGAATCGTGACTTCTTGATTAGATAATTGTTTTAGCAAGGCAGCTTCTAATTTTGTCACAATTCTTGTACAAAACTACTACTACGCTCTTCTAGCAATCAATAGCATCCTGAGAAAGTCTTATTGATTTATGCTGAAACCAAAATCGATACTACAAATGACCCCCTAGCTCTGTGTGTGTGCAAAACATGCACAATGGGGGTACCTTCAACATTCTCTCGAAACTGAAGTACTTACTTAAATCAACAAATTAAAATTCTAACAAGACCAAAATCAAAAACCAAAAAATATTTCTATCTCGCCCTGACCTAAGGGAGAAGGAAAAGTATCTGAGCTCCCTCCACCTGACTGAACTCCCCTCACTGAAACGCTCTTTTGTTAAAAGACCACCTCTTGTTATTTTTAATCTGCGATCAACCAGGGATCTGGCTGTTGCTGCAGTGGCTGGCTTACATCAAAATTATAAAATTCTGAAACAAATTCCTAGTACTTTCCTCAATATCAACGCTTAAATGTGCCAGAGTCTTCGTACAAATACTTTTGATTACCTGTGTGTGTGTGGCTAATGATAACTCGTGGGATTGATGGCAAACTGCCCCATAAGTTAAGGGCAGCCAGGCCTCTGCTTGCCTCAGGTTGTTGAGGAGGTTGCTGATGCGCTTCTTGTAGAGGAGGTTGCTGATGTACTTCTTGTGGAGGAGGTTGCTGGGCGGCATTGACTGAAAAAATGTCCATCCTCTCGGCCAATCGTTCGATGATTATTTTGTTCATTATCTCGAAATCAATCGAGTCGGCCTTGGAGTTTAGTTGAGGTGAAAACATCCGGATTGCCGACTTCCCAAACCTGACGGCCTTGATCCAGTTCCTCTCTAAAACATTTTAACACAAGTTATTTCCAATAAAGTCATTGCCGTTTAACGTTGTGACTTGAAAATAAAAGTTAAAATAACTAAAGCTGTGCGTTTTCGTTTTCGAAGTAGCTGCAGTCTAAATTGGCAATTCGTTATCCGGACAAATTCTATCAGGAATTTTGGGGGTCTCTTTATCCAGAATTTTATGCCAATTCCGGTTAATTCCGGATAACGAGACCCTAAAATTCATAACACTTAAGGAGCGGAGACTACATATTTTAGATATAGGTCCATGGACAAGGGGGTCTCCTTAACCGGAATTTCAAAGTCAATCCGGATAAATTCCGGATAACAAGACCCTTCACAGGGGTCTGTGAGACCGTCAACCGGAAATCAACTTTCCGGATAACGAGGCGGATCTCGTTTCCGGATCCGGTTAACGAGACCCCACTGAAATTTCTTTAAAAACGCAACTGCACTTAAGCAATTGAAATAAAATTACCTTTTTGATCAGGGGTCAAGTTCAGTTCCCATTTGTGCAAGATCCTGTAGAGCTTCACAACGTAGCAGTCGATCATGTAAATGCCGTAGCAAAAGGCAGACGTTGCCAAGACAGTTTGATTCAATAAGTCAGAATTGCTGTGGCCGTTGTTTGCAGGAAAAGTCGAGTTTGTTTCGAAACCCTCAGGGGTTGTGATTCGATTGGAAAACATATCAAAGTTCTATTGGAAAAAATGAAATAAAAACGTCTGTTATTAAGTCAAAATATCTTTGATATTCTTTATGATGTTTTTAACAACCAAAATTACCTGGTTGAAAATGTAAAAATTCATGAAAATCAGAGATTAAAAAGAATTTTTTACCTTTTAAAATGATTTTTTTCCTCACTTAAAGACGTCCAGGAAGCAAAAGCAATTTCTCAAGTTTTATCTGGGTTTGGGAAAAAGTAAACACAAAAGTCCGGCCAGATTGCCACATGATCATTATTTCTGCCAGATTGCCATGTGAATTAGCAATTATTTAGTCATTTCCAAGTGATATAAGAGAATAGTTGTTTTGTTAATTCACTTTAGGGTTTTCTATTTGGTTTTCAAATGTTTTTAATTTTTGCAGATATATAATATTGAGGAATTTGTTTCAGAATTTTATAAATTCGATGAAGGGTCACATATTCATTTTTATTTAATTTTAAAAACATCTGAAAAGTTCTAGCACCACTCCAGGAACCGGGAAAGTCTATGTCTTTATATAGATTTAATATTTGTTCATCAGATAACATTTTCAATCACAAATCACGAGTTTGCACAAATAAAATTGGTTTACCCCCGAAGACTCTGGCACATTTGGGCGTTGATATTGAGGAAAGTACTAGGAATTTGTTTCAGAATTTTATCATTTTGAAGTAAGCCAGCCACTGCAGCAACAGCCAGATCATTGTGAGCAAGAGGCACAAGATCCATAGATTTAATATTTGTTCATCAGAAAACATTTTCAATCACAAATCACGAGTTTGCACAAATAAAATTGGGTCATTACTTTATCTTTTTAAAAGTTATTTTCTTAAATCCATTTCTTCACAAAGTTCGAAAGTGGCTTAAATATCAATATCGACAAGATCGATGCACTTGCCATTATCTTTTTTAAGATGTTTTAGAACTTCGCGAGTACCTTTTAATTTTTTCAAAATTCTTGAATATAGTCGAATTTTCCTTTTACAGTTAGAAGTTGAAGTGTCAAGAATTTTTTGAATTTTTTGTTGAATTTTCCTTTTCTTTTGTTGTGTAATTGTTTTTAGTTCAAATAACAAATTTCTTGCAAAATAGTTTTCAATTGCCTCAATTTCTCTCAGTTTTTTCTGTAATGCAATTATTTCAGTAATTTTGTCGGCGTACTGAGTTTCTAATATAAAAAGCAACACAAATTTTAGATCTTGCATCCTTGGTCGTTAACTCAGGTTTGACTGTAAAGCCGTTGCCACGGGCTTTCCCTTTTTTCTAGCGGAATTAGTTGTTTTTGGCATAGGAAAAGTCGAAATATTACAGTACTATCTCGTGCGTGCCGGGCCTTTTGTTGCCCGATTGTGAACGGAAAAGTCGAAATATTACAATACTATCTCATCGGCATGCCGAGCCTTTTGTAGGTCGATTGTGAAGGGAAAAGTCGAAATATTACAATACTATCCCACGGCATGCGGGCCTTCTGTTGCCCGATTGCGAACGGAAAAGTCGAAATATAACTAAATTTAAAAAATAGGTAGCGTTTTTAAAAGTTTAAAAAAGTTTTGCAATACAAATAAAAAATAATACGAAAAAAGTATTAATTTAATTTTTTAGAATAATGAATGAAAATACCCAATTAAATTCAATATTAAAAATAAAAGTTGCGCCAACAATCCAAAAATTAATGCTTTATTTGGTATCTATATTTTTCCGCCTTTAAGTTTGCCTTAAGGTTTTTTTTGATATTAACAAGCTTATATAAGTAAAATTTTATCTTTATCTCATGTTTTGCCTTCAAACACAACGGTTACTGTGAACTCTTGAATTAGTTTGAGCTTTTTAATCAAAAATGTCAAACAGTAAGTGATCAAAAAATACGGTTTCCAAACAAAAATAGTTTTAAATTTCAAATGTCAAATCGACGGTTTACATTCCCCGGCCTTTTACGTCAAAATATGCTCGCCAAAATATCTTTACCAAAAGACGGATAATGAAATATTATAGTAAAATATTTATTTGAAACACCTAAGAATTGGAACATTTAGCAAATAGAAATATAATGCTGCTGTTCAAGATCTGGCTGTTGCTGTGGCTGATCTGGCTCATCTTGCTGTTGCAGATCTGGCTGTTGCTGCTGTGGTGGCTGATCGGGCATTTGCTGATCTGGCTGCTGATCTGGCTCTTTAGGGTTCAGATTCGAAGCTTGACCGGGCTCGCGTTCGTCTTATAACATACAAAATGTTTCGTATAAAACGTTGCATTTGCAGCTTTTTCTAGTAACATGCGTTTGTACAAAAATTCATACATAAAATGTTTTTCACCACCATCTTCTTAACGATTATTTTGAAATTATTCGTAGCATTTCTCGATGAACCATATTTTGGACAATTTCTTTTATCTTGCTGCTGTTGAGATGTCTCTAATTGATCTTTAGGTTTTTTCTTGTCAATCTAAATGTTCTATATTATTCAACAATCGCTGATATTCGTAAAAATCAATTAAAACTTTCCACTGTTGAGATGTCTCTTGTTTCTTTTCTTGACCCAAACATCGATGATATTCGTCAAGGTCAATTAAAATTTTCAAAACAACAGGCGACGAAGATGTTGATGAATATGTTAAGTCTGGAGCCATTTCAAATTCACAATTCGCAGGATAAAAGTAGAAATCACTATCATACAGCAAGATTTGAAAAAAAACACAAGATGTTGAGGTTTAGAAGTGACAGTTAGCCATTCGCCAAATGCTATCGCCAAAATAAAAGAAAACTCACTTACCTTATGGTTGTTGTCGAAGGAGGGGGGGGGAAGTTGTTTGTAACGTCACAGTACACAAAACAGGGCTTTCCCTACGTGCCACGGGCTTTCCACTTTTCTAGCGGAATTAGTTGTCTTTGACATAGGAAAAGTCGAAATATCACAGTGCTACCTCACCCGTCTGAAAGACAAGGCCATCAAAGCCGTTGCCACGGGCTTTCCACTTTTCTAGCGGAAATAGTTGTCTTTGACATAGGAAAAGTCGAAATATCACAGTACTACCTCACCCGTTTGCGAACGGAAAAGTCGA
>Ga0209104_1000068_pt1 | contig 16209 bp, 12 predicted proteins | sample JTO19cmmetaG_FD_184156 | JGI IMG/M metagenome (GOLD analysis project Ga0209104, IMG submission 184156) | Freshwater bacterial and archeal communities from Indian Creek, Illinois, USA to study Microbial Dark Matter (Phase II) - JTO19cm metaG... | ecosystem: Environmental > Aquatic > Freshwater >... | reverse complement strand
GGGCTGGGTTGTGCTGCGCGGTTTTGGCCAAGGGGCGATCATATGCGCCCGGCGCTGCCTGCCGCCTGCCTTTGCCTTAAGCCTAAGCCCCTCATGGCACTCGGTTGATCCCAATGCGCGTGGAATCAGGGTGCGTGGCGCACAAGTTCGGGCCGTGCCCTGTGCCAAGAAATCGCGCCCCGAATACGGTTTGCTTCCGTAGGGGGGAGGGGCTGTGGTGCTGGGGGCAGTCGGCCTCATACCGTCCGCTGCGCGGCCAAAAATCGGCCAACCGCCCCCAGCACCACAGCCCCGCGCAAATCGGTACTTGACTCCGATTCCCATGTTTTTGGCTTAACCGAGTGCCCTGAGCCCAAGCCCTGCATCGGCATCGGCTTCAGCCCCTAGGGTCCGCGCAGCTTGCCCACCGCCGGCCTCTGGGTTGCTGGGTTGCTTGCAGCGACAATAGCGCGCCGTGTTTGACATTCTGCTCGTCACCTTTCCCTTTTTTGCGCTCGTGCTGGCCGGTTACGCGGCCACGCGCCGGGGCTGGCTGGCCCTGAGCGCGATTCCAGGGTTGAACGCCTTCGTGCTCTACTTTGCCCTGCCAGCGATGCTGTTTCGCTTCGGCTCCACGACGCCGATCGGGCAGCTGCTGGACGCGGCGGTGCTGGTCGTCTATCTGCTGGTGGCGCTGCTGCTGGTGGCGCTGGTGGTGGCGCTCTCCATGCGGCGCGGCTTGGGCTGGAACGATGCCGCCTTTGGCGCGCTGGTGGTGGCCTTCCCCAACACCGGCTTTATGGGCGTGCCCTTGCTGGCGGCGCTGCTGGGACCGCACAGCGTGGGCACGGTGATGGGGCTGATCGTGGTCGATATGGTGATCACCAGCTCGCTGTGCATCGCGCTCTCGCGCTTAGGCGGCAAGGCCGGTGGGGCGCTGGCGGCGGCCGGGCAGGCGCTGCGCGGCGTGCTGGCCAACCCGATGCCGTGGGCGATCGTGCTCGGGGCGCTGGCCTCGGCCTATAGCTTGCAGCTGCCGGGGCCGCTGCAGCAGACGGTGTGGCTGCTGGCCGACGCGGCGGCACCGGTGGCGCTGTTCACCTTGGGCGCCGTGCTGGCGCGCGCGCAACTGCAAGCCGCTGCGCCGGCGCAAGCTGAGCAAGCTCAGCCCCTGCAAACCCAGCTGCCCCAGCCTCAGCCTCAGCCTCAGCTTCAGCCTCAGCTTCAGCTTAAGCAGCCCCAGCCCAAGGCCAAGCCCATGCAAACACCAAAAGCTCAGCCCGCGCTGCTCGAACCGCTGCAATTGGCGCTGTTCAAGCTGCTGCTGCACCCGCTGCTGGTGTGGCTGGCGGGCAGCGGGGCGATGGCGCTCGGGCTGGGCTTAGACCCCTTTGCCCTGACGGTGATGGTGCTGGTGGCGGCGCTGCCCAGCGCCAGCAACGTGGTGCTGCTGGCCGAGCGCTTCGGCGCCGACAGCGGGCGCATCGCGCGCATCATCTTGTTCTCGACCGCGCTGTCGTTTCTGAGCTTTGCGGCGGCGGTGGCGTGGCTGGGGCCGGCTGCTGCTACAGGTTCTACAGGCTGACCGGGTCCACATCGATGGCCCAGCGCAGCAGCCCGCGCCCGGGCGGCTGGCGGCGCAGCGCGTGCAGCTGCGGCTGCCAGGCGGCCAAAAAGGCCTGTAGCGCCGGGCGCGAGGGGCTCTCGACCAGCATCTGCGCGCGCTCGACCCCGGCCACACGCTGCACCGTGAGCGGCAGCGGCGGGTACAGCGTGCTCTGCGCCAAACCGGGCAGGCCGGCGCTGCGGGCAGCGGCGGCGGCGGCTTGCAGCCACCCCTGCGCCGTGGCCTGGCTGCGGGCTTCGGCGCGCAGCAGCGCCTGAAAGCTGAACGGTGGCATCTGCGCGCTGGCGCGCTCGCGCAGCTGCTGCGCCGCAAAAGCCGGGTAGTCGTGGCGCGCCAGCGCGGCAAACAGCGGGTGCTGCGGGTACCAGGTCTGCACCCAGAGCTCGACCTCGGCCTGCTGCGCGGCCACGAAGGCGGCGTCGCGCCCGGCACGGCCCGCGGCTTGCAGCAGCAGCGCAAACAGGCGCTCGGGGGCGCGGTAGTCGCTGGAAAACAAGCCGCTGTCCACGTTCAGGCCCGCCACCAGCGTGATGCGGCGAAAGTCGTGCCCTTTGGCCACCATCTGGGTACCCACCAGCACATCGACCTCGCCCTCGTGCATCGCCGCCAGGCGGCTGTGCAGGCTGCCTTTGACGCGCGTGCTGTCGGCGTCCAGCCGCGCCACCCGCACCGGGCTGCCGTCGGGGCGGCGCGCCTCGGCCAGCAGCGCGCCCAAGTGCTCCTCGACCTGCTCGGTGCCGCGCCCGACCGGCGCGATGTCGAGGTTGCCGCATGCCGGGCAGGCGCGCGGCACCGGGGTGGCGTGGCCGCAGTGGTGGCAGCGCAGGCTGCGGTCGAGCTTGTGAAACACGGCGTGGGCGCTGCAGTGCGGGCAGTCGCTTTTCCAGCCGCAGGCGTGGCAGGCCAGCACCGGGGCGTAGCCGCGCCGGTTCAGCAGCACCAGGCTTTGCTCGCCGCGGGCGGCGCGTGCCGCCAGCTGCGCCAGCAGCGGCGGGGCGATCAGGCACTGTTTGGGTTGCTGGTTTAGGTCCAGCAGGCGCAAGCGCGGCAGCGCCGCCCCGGCGATGCGCCCCGGCATCTGCAGCCGCTGGTAGCGTCCCTGCTCGGCCGCGTGCCAGCTCTCGAGCGCGGGCGTGGCCGATCCGAGGATGACCTGACAGCGCGCCGTGCCCGATTCCAGCCGGGCGCGGTACACCGCCAGATCGCGCGCCGAATAGCGTGCGCCGTCTTGGCTTTTGTAGCTCGGGTCGTGTTCTTCATCGACCACGATCAGGCGCAGGCGCGGCAGGCTGGCAAAGATCGCCATGCGCGTGCCCAGCACGATGCGCGCCTGGCCACGGTGCGCCGCCAACCAGTGGCGCAAGCGCTGCGCCGGGCTCAGGCCGCTGTGCAGCGCCACCACCCCGTGCGCGCCAAAGCGCTCGCAAAAGCGCGCCTCCAGTTGCGGCGTCAGGTTGATCTCGGGCACCAACACCAGCGCCTGCGCCTGCGGGTCTTGCTGCAGCAGCGCCTGCGCTGCACGCAAATAGACCTCGGTCTTGCCGCTGCCGGTAGCCCCAAACAGCAGCACCGGCTGCGTGCTCTGCGCCAGCGCATCGAGCACGGCGGCTTGCTCGGGGCTGGGGGCTGGCACCGCCGCTGCCGGGTCTAGCCCCGGCTCTTGGGTGCCGGCACCCACTGGCGCACCGGCACCGGCGCCCAAGGCTGCGGCATCGAGTTTCTTTAGGCGGCGCAGCAAGGCCGCGCCGTCGAGCTCACGCAGTTGCGGCGGCAGCGCCGCCAGCGCCACCTCGCCCAAGCCGCGCTGGTAGTAGCGCGCCGCAAACGCGATCAAGGCGCGCCAGTTGGCCTGCAACGGTGGCAGAGCGGCAAAAGATTCGCGCACCGGCTTCAAGCTGTCGGCGCTCAGGCCATCCGGCGGCTGCGCGTGCACCTGCCAGACGATGCCCAAGACCTCGCGCGCGCCCAGCGGCACCCGCACCAGCGCCCCGGGCTGCAACGGCTCGCTGCTCCAGTAGCTCAGGCTGTCGCCCAGCCCGCTGTGGGCCGGGGTGGCCAGCACCACCTCGACCCAGCAGGCTGCAGTTGGCGGCAACTGTTCAGTCATGTTGTTGTAAATGGGTCCAAGTCACTGATTCATCTGGGGTTGCGGCAGTTGCTCAACGCATCTGTGGATAACTTTGTGGATAGCCCTTGGATCGGGGCGCCAAGACCTTGCAAATCAAAGCCTTGTCTGCGCTGCCCAGAAAACGGGCAACCGCTCGAGAATCAATCATATCAACAACTTGCATCGCGCCCCCAGAGACACGGGGAGGGTATTGGGGTTTGTGCTCCGGTCTGGGTGCCGATGCGGTATTTGTGCATAAGGTGCGCAATCGGGCGGACTCATGGCCCTTTTTGTGCTAGCCGAACCGCCCATTGCGTCACCGTTTTTGCCTCCACCGCTTGGGCTGCAGACCAAGATGAAGGGCGCCAAATGTCGGCCCTTGCGCGGCTTGCACCCAAGCAGCGCCACCGGTGCCCCCACCGATGGAACATCCCGCCTCAAGCGCGCTGGCGCATCTGGCGCGAATGCCCGTGCACCGCCTCGACCAGCGCCTGCACGCTCTCGGGCGGGGTGTGCTGGCTGATGCCGTGCCCGAGGTTGAAGATGTGCGTGGGCCCGGGCTGGTTCGGGTCGGTGTGCGGGGCGCCAAACTGCTCCAGCACCCGCACCGCCTCGGCCGCCACCTGCTCGGGCGCGGCAAACAGCACGTTCGGATCCAGGTTGCCCTGCAGCGCCTTGCCCGGCGCCCCGGCTGGCCCGCCCACAGCCGCGCGCGCCGTGCCTAGGTTCACGGTCCAGTCCAGCCCCAGCACATCGCAGTCCAACGCCGCCATCTGGCTGAGCCACAGGCCACCACCCTTGGTAAAAACGATGCGCGGGATGCGCTGCCCAGCGTGCTCGCGCGGCAGTTGCGCCAGCACGCGCGCGGTGTAAGCCAGGCTGAAGCGCTGAAAGGCGCCATCGGCCAGCACCCCGCCCCAGCTGTCGAAAATCATCACCGCCTGGGCCCCGGCCTCGATCTGCACGCGCAGGTACAGCGCCACCGCGTCGGCGTTGAGGGCCAGCACGCGCTCGAGCAAATCCGGGCGCCGGTAGAGCATGGTCTTGACGAGGCGGTAGTCGTCGCTGCCGCCACCCTCGACCATGTAGCAGGCCAGGGTCCAGGGGCTGCCGCTAAAGCCGATCAGCGGCACCCGGCCAGCCAGCGCGCGCCGGATCGACGTCACAGCGTCGAAGACGTAGCGCAGCCGCTCGAGGTCGGGCAGCGCCAGCGCCGCCACGTCGGCCTCGGTGCGCAGCGGGCGCTCAAATTTGGGCCCCTCGCCCTGGGTGAAGCTCAGGCCCAGCCCCATGGCGTCGGGCACGGTGAGGATGTCGCTAAACAAGATCGCCGCATCCAGCGCATAGCGCTCCAGCGGCTGCAGCGTGACTTCGGTGGCGTAGTCGGGGTGGGTGGCCAAGCCCATGAAGCTGCCGGCTCGGGCGCGCGAGGCGCGGTACTCGGGCAGGTAGCGCCCGGCCTGGCGCATGAGCCAGATCGGGGTGTGGGCGGTGGCTTGGCGCAGGCAGGCGCGCAAAAAGGTATCGTTTTGCAAAGGAGCGTAGGGCGTGTTCATGGCGGCGATTGTCGCGCAGTGGCAAGGGGCGGCGCTGCAGTTTAAAGCTACCCGTCTTTCCAGCGCGCAGCGTCGGCCACGAGCTGCGCCAGCCGCTGCGCCTGCAGACTTACGAATGTGGCGATGCCTTGTACAAAGGCGCGCTCGTCCTCGCCCTCGTAGTCGGCGGCTTGGGCTTGGGCCACCGCTGCCGCCGCGGCCAGTTTGGCCAAGCGCTGGCCTTCGCGACGCAGCAGTTGGCGGTCGATGGCGCAGCGCGTGGCAAAGTCTGCCAGCGCAAAGGCAGATACCTCGGCGTGACTGAAGACGTCGCCGTAGGCCATGGCCAGCTCGGAGTCCAAACCCTGGTACTGCAGCACGCTCACCAGATCGTACCAAGGCGTGGGCTCCAGCAGCCCGCCCGGGCGCACGAAGAACGAGAAGTTTTTGCCATGCGCGTCGCAGTTGCCGATGAGCAACTGAAACAGCGCCCAGCGCAGCAGCGCCAGCCGCGCAGCGGCCTTGTGAGCGCTGAGCTCGGCGCAGCCAAATAGGCGCTCGAAGCTCAGGCCATCGCGGATGTGGCGCACCAGCGGCGCACTGCCCAGATTGCGTTCGTATTTGTAGGCCAGCGGCAGGTCGCAGGCCTGACAGGCGTCGATGATGTGCAAACGCCGCACCCAATACTGGCCGTCAAGGGACTCGAGCACACGGTCGAAGCGCCGCACGACCAGCACCGGCCGGGGCGTGCGCAGCAGACCCACCGCGGCCACCGGCAGACCCATGCGGTGGGCCAGCGACATGCAGAAGTGCTCGTTGACCGCTAGGTGCGGCGTGCGCGGGTTGCCGGTGTCGGGCTTGAGGATGTGGGTCGAAGCCAGGCGCTGCCCGTCCACGAGAAAGATCCGCCCCCCTTGTGCCAGCGGCCGGTCGAGGTACACCAGCAGCTTGTCTTGCAGGCCCGCCACCGACATGCGCACCTTGCCGTCCCAGACCGTCAGCGGCACGTGTGCGCGCTCGGCGATGCGCTGGTCGAGCTCTGGAAGCGGGACGGCTCGCAGAGTGGGCGCGCTCCCAGGCTTTGCTGTGGCCGCCTCGCCGCTGAAGCGCAGGGCGCCCGCCGTCTCGGCACCCAAGGCCCAGATGAGGCCAAAGAGGTTGGTGCGGGCCAGACCGTTGTAGGTCACGGCCACGTCCAGCGCCCGGCCTTCGGGCAGCAGGTGCTCGACGAAGCGTTTGATGGACGCCGAGGCGTAGTCGACCTCTGGGCGCACCAAGGGCAGCACCGGCGACAAGGGGTAAGACTGGGCGCTGGCCACCCAAGCTTGGGCATAGATCAGGCGCCAGTGGTCGTCGCGCCCCTCGTGCTCGATGGTGGCCACCCGGGCCTCATCGGTCCAGACCTGCAGTGCGTGGCCCATGCTGGCGGCCTCAGGGGCTGGACGGCATTGCCGAGCCGCTGCGGGCGGCTTCGCGCGCCCACGGGTGTTCCTTGGGCAGCACCAGCAGCGTCAACCCCAAGCCGTCGAGCACGGCCAAGGCCTTGTCCAAACGCACCGAACCTTGGCCGTTTTCGAGCCGCGACATCAGGTCTGCCGAAACGCCGATCAGCCCGGCGGCGTCGTCGATGCGCAGCGACTGCGCCTTGCGCTGCGCCCGCACGAGCGGGCCCAGCGCCGTGGCTGTGCTCAGGAGGGTGGCTGGGAGGGTGGGGGCGTCGCTCATGGCGGTGTTTCGGACTTTCCGAAAAAAAACGCGCTTTTGCGGTTGGTGCGACAAAATTTCGGATTAACTGAAACTTTGCTGCCCAAGCGCTGCGCGACCGAAGGTATTTCGGATTTTCCGAAATTGTGCCGGCGCGCGGGCTGGCCGGCTGGCCGGCTGGCCGCAGCGGTGCTCGCCTAGCCCGGCCCGAGCAGGCGCTGGTGCTCGATTTTCAGGCAGCGACCGCTCACCACCTGCAGCCCGGCGGCGGCGGCGCGGGCCTCGGCTTCAGGGTGCGTCACGCCGAGCTGCAGCCACAGCGCTGCCGCCCCGAGCGCGATCGCCGCTTCGGCCAGCGGCGGCACCTCGGCGCTTTGGCGGAACACATCGACGATGTCCAGGCTCAGCCCTTCGGCCGCCAAGGCGGCGGCGGCCTGCTCGAGGCTGGCGTGGCAGGGCTGGCCCAAAATCAGTTGTCCGGCGGCCATCGGGTTCACCGGCAGTACGCGGTAGCCCTGCTGTTGCAGGTACTGCGCCACCCGGTGGCTGGGCCGCTCGGCTTGCGGCGACAGGCCCACCACGGCGACGGTGTGGCTGCGGCGCAACAGGGCGCCCAGTTCGGTGTCGTTCATGCCCGCCCCCTTAACCGCTCAGCCGCCGCTGCCCGGACGCACCATCGGCCAGCCGCGCCGCGCCCAGCCGCTCATGCCGCCATCGACGAAGCGCACGTGCGTCAGGCCGGCGGCGTGCAGCTGCTCGGCCACGCGCGCCGAGCGGTTTTGCGTGTTGCAAATCAGCAGCAGTGGCTTGGCGGGGTCACGCGGCAGTTCGTTGAGGCGCGCGGGCAACTGCGACATGGGCAGCAGCACCATGCCTGGGGCCACGCCGTGCGCGTGCTCGGAGGGTTCGCGGATGTCAACCAGCACCGCGCCGCCCGATTCGAGCAGCGTCCGGCAGTCGTCCAGGCTCACTTGCAGGGCCGGGTTGGCGGGGGAGCAGGCGTTGAGGAGCATGATGGTCAGGGCGGCCAAAGCCGCTTTGAGTAGGGAAGTCGGGCGCATTTTCAATCAAAGTTGCGCCAGTGCGGATCGCAATTCTTGCACAGTCAAAATCTCTGACAGAAGCAAGGGCTGGCGCCCTGGGGCATGCAGCACATAGACCGGAATGCTGTTGCGCCCCAGCCGCGCCAACGAGGCGGTGATGGCGGGGTCGCGCAGGGTCCAGTCGGCGCGCAGCAGCGCCACGTTGCGCGCCGCCACGTCGAGCAAAAAGGATTCGTCGGCCAGCGCGTTGTGCTTGTTGTAGAGGCAGGTCCAGCACCAGGCGGCGGTGTAATCGACAAACACCGCCCGCCCTTGCGCCAGCAGCTCGGCCTCGCGCTGCGGGCTCCAGACCTCCCACTGCGCCCCGGCCACGGCGCTCGGGGTGTTGAGCGCAGCGCTGGGCTTGGTGCCGGCTGCCTGGGCCTGCAGCATGGGGCCCAGCAGCCACAGCCCGCCTAGCAACGCCAGCAGCGCCAGCGGGGCCATCCAGCGCCGCATCAGGCCGCCACGACCCACGGCCCACAGCATCCAGGCCAGCAGCAACAGCAGCATGAGCAGGCCCGCAGCGGCATCGACACCACCCTGATGCCCCAGCACCCACAGCAGCCAGACCACGGTCGCCAGCATCGGGAAGGCCAGCCACTGGCGCAGCGTTTCCATCCACGCACCGGGGCGCGGCAGGGCGCGCACCAGCGCCGGCACCCAAGTGGCGGCCAGGTAGGGCAGCGCCATGCCCAAGCCGAGCGCGGCAAACACCGCCAGCGCCTGCGCCGGGGCCAGCGTGATGACCGCCAGCCCGAGCGCCGCCCCCATCAAGGGCGCGGTGCAGGGCGAGGCCACCGCCGTGGCCAGCACGCCGGTGAGGAAGGAGTCGGCATTGGGGTTGCGCACGCGCAGACTGGCCAGCGCGCTGGGCAAAATCGGGCCAAACTGGAACAGGCCGGCCAGGTTGAGCCCGATCAGGGTAAAGAGCGCGGCAAACACCGCCACCACGGCGGGGTTTTGCAACTGAAAGCCCCAGCCCAGTTGTTCGCCCGCAGCGCGCAGCCCCAGCAGCAGCGCCCCCAGCGCCAGAAACGAGAGCACCACGCCGGCGGTGTAGGCCAGCCCGCCCAGGCGCAGGCGGCGCCGATCGTCGGCGTGCTGCGAAAACGACAACACCTTGAGCGCCAGCACCGGGAACACGCAGGGCATGAGGTTGAGGATCATGCCGCCGATCAAGGCCCCGAGCAGCGCCGCCCACAGCGTGAGGTTGGGCGCCGGCGCTGCGGCGCGCGCGGCTTCGGCGGCCAGCGCGGCGGCCAGTGCGTCGGATACGCCAGCCGGCGCCGCCACCGCCGGCCAACCGCCGGGCACCGCCAGCTCCAGCCGCACCCCGGCCGCACCCGGCGGCGCATCGGCCAGCGCCAGCACCACCGGCAGCGCTTCGGGCGAGGCGGAGCGAAAAGGGTTGAGCGGGATGCTGGCGTGCCAGACCGCGCCCTCCCAGCGCTGCTGCCAGGCGGCACCGGGCTGGATCAAGGCCCCGGTTTCGGGGAAAAACTCGAGCGCGCGCCCCTGCCACGCAGCGGGCAGCCCGTGCACCGTGGCTTGCAACCCTTGCTCGGTTGCAGTCAACTGGCTGGCCCCGGCGGCCTGCGCCACCGGTTGCGCGGCCCAAGCGGCCTCAAAGGCGGCAGAATGGGCCACGGCAGCCATTTGCGCCGGAACGCGCACTTGGAAGCGCGCCTCTTGCGGGATGCACTCTTCGCGGCAGATCAGCCACGTGGCCAGCACCTCGAGCGCCAGCGCGTCGGCGGCGAAGCCGGGCCGCACCTCGAGCGGAATCGGTAGCAGCACCGTGTCCTTAAAGCCGTAGCTGGCCAACTCGCCGATGTGAAACTTGCGCGGCGTGGGCCAAGCGATGGCGCCGGGCACCACGTGGGCGGGCAGCGTCCACTCAAATTCGGTGGGCAGGCCGGAGTCGCCCGGGTTTTTCCAGTAGCTGTGCCAGCCCGGCGCGTGCTCGATCTGCAAACCCAGCCACAGCGGCTGCCCCGCCGCCACCCCCTGCGGTGCGTGCACCAGCAGCGCGGCGCGCGACTCGGGCGTGACCACCGGCGCCGAAACCAGCGCGCCGGACAGGTTCGCGCCGGCGGGCGCGCCCGCCCACAGCGGCGCCGCCGGCGCTTGCGCCCAAGCACCCAGCCCTAGGCAGAGCCCGAGCAGCAAAACAGCTATAGACTTGAACATGCAGACTAATGTAAACGCTGACCGCATTCGAGCGCAGCCTTGGGGGCATAGTTCCCCTACCCCCCGGAGCTTAAGCCACAGACTGCACGGGGCGCCCCGTTGCACCGCGCAGCTCGGCAACTGGGCAGCTGTGCAGGGCTTGCGCCCACGGCACAGCGGGCGCTACTCGCCCAGGCGCTTGGATTTGCCCAGATCCACCCCCAGTTGCTTGAGCTTGCGGTACAGGTGGGTGCGCTCGAGCCCGGTTTTTTCGGCCACCCGGGTCATGGAGCCGTTTTCTTGGCTCAGGTGAAATTCGAAGTAGGCTTTCTCGAAGGCGTCGCGGGCCTCGCGCAAGGGCGCATTGAAATCAAAGCGCTGCGTGCCCGATTCGTCATCGGCGGCGCGCGCTCCCACGAGGTGCGGTGTGGCCTCGAGCGAGAGCTCGCTGGCAGCGGGCAGCGCGGGGTCGGACTTGGCACTTGCCGCTGGGCGCGCCACCACCCGAGTCAGGCCCTTTTGCACCGTTTGCAGCAATTTTTGCAGGGTGATGGGCTTTTCCAGAAAGGCCATGGCCCCGATGCGGGTGGCCTCGACCGCGGTTTCGATGGTCGCGTGCCCGCTCATCATGATCACCGGCATGGTCAGCAGCCCTCCAGCGGCCCACTCCTTGAGCAGGCTGACGCCGTCGGTGTCGGGCATCCAGATGTCGAGCAACACCAGATCGGGGCGACCAGCCAGCCGCAGCTCGCGCGCCCGGGCGGCGTTTTCGGCCAGCTCGACCGCGTGCCCTTCATCGTTCAAAATTTCGAACAACAGCTCGCGTATGCCGAGTTCGTCATCAACCACCAAGATGTTTGCCATGCTGCCCGCTTGCCTTCCCGTGCAATGCTCAGTTTTGTTGCAGAGTTGCAACCCGCAATGATAGCGAGACTTGCGCCCCGCCCTGCCCCTCGTCGTCTTGCCAGTGCCCGATGTCGATGCGGCCACCGTGTTCGTCGATGATTTTTTTGACCACCGCCAGCCCCAGCCCGGTGCCTTTGGCCTTGCTGGTGACGTAGGGCTCGAAGGCGCGCTTGAGGATGGCCTCGGCAAAACCGGGCCCGTGATCGAGCACCTGCAGCCGCACCCAGCGCCCCCCCTCGGAGGCACGGGTGCGCAACAACACGGCGGGGGCGCCGGGCGGCGTGGCGTCCTGCGCGTTTTGCACCAGATTGTGTACCACCTGGCGCACTTGCTGGGCGTCGGCCAACACCGGCGGCAGGCCGGCTTGCAAATCGAGCTGCACCGGCACGTCGGCGGCTTCGTAGAGGGCCACGATGTCGTGCAACTGGGCATTGAGGTCCAGCGGCTCCAGCTGCGCGGCGGGCAGACGGGCGTAGTCGCGGAATTCGTTCACCAGCCGCTTCATGGCATCGACCTGATCGACGATGGTCTTGACCGATTTGTCCAGCAGCACCAGCTCCGCGCCCTCGAGCTTGGGCTGCAACTTCATGGCCAGCCGCTCGGCGGCGAGCTGGATCGGTGTCAAAGGGTTTTTGATCTCGTGCGCCAGCCGCCGCGCCACTTCGGCCCAAGCCTGGGCGCGCTGGGCCGAGATGATTTCGGACACGTCGTCGAACACCAGCAGCTGCTCGCCGCTGGGCAGCAAGGCGCCGCGGGCGATCAGCGTCAGCGCCGGGCGCTGGCCCTCGGTGGTGGTGGCGGCAACGCTGCCCAAGTGCAGATCGACCGGTTGCTGCCAGTGCTGGCCTTCGTGCTGCACCGAATCGGCCAGAAAGCGGTCGAACTGCTGCTGCACGAAGTCGGCAAATCCGTGCAAGCCGGGCACGGCGTGCAGGCCCTGCCCCAGATGCGCGTTCAGCGGCACGCGCAAGATGCGCATGGCACCCGGGTTGACGCTCAGCAGGCGCTGCTGCGCGTCGAGCACCACCACGCCCGCGCTCAGATTGTCGAGCAGGGTTTGCAGGTTGGCGCGCGCGGCGTCCACTTGGCCGATGCTGCGCTGCACCGCCTGCCGCGCTTCCAGCAGCTCTTGCGTCATGTGGGCGAAGCTGCGCGTCAGGCCCGCCAGTTCGTCTTTGGCCGGCAGGGCCTGTTTGGGCGTGAGGTCGCCGCGCGCCACGTCGCGCATGCCTTCGGCCAGCACCAGCAGCGGCCGCATCAGTTGCTGGCCCAGCAGCAAGGCCAGCAGCACGGCCCCGAAGGTGGCCAAAAAGAGCGCCAGCGTGAGGGTGCCGATGTACATGCTGCGCAAACCCTCGCGCGCCAGCGCCCGCTCTTGGTATTCGCGGTTGGCCAATTGCACCGACAAGGCGTCGGCTACCAAGGCCGCGGGCAAGATCGACACCACTTGCAAAAAACGCGGCTCGAGTCCGATGCCAAAGCCGTGCGGCTCCACCAGCACCAGCACGCGGATGCGCGGCAGCTGCGCGGCCGGCAACTGCAACACCTGCTGCGGCTCGGCCAGCGTTTCCAGCTCTTCCAGCCCTTCGATGCGGGTGATGGCGCGCTGGGCGCGCACCAGCCGCAACAGCTCGGGCGAAGGCGCAGCAGGCAGCAGCTCGAAGCGCGATTCGCCCGCCGAGCCGATGGCACGCCCGGCGGCGCTCCACAGCACCATGTCGTGGGCCTGCATCTGGGCGCGCAGGCCTTCGAGGCTGAGCGCAGCCGCAACGTCGCTTTGCTCGCCCAGTGTCAGGGCGGCCCCGCGCGACTTCGACGCCAGATCGGCCGCCAAGGTCTCGAGCGTGGTGCGCCCCAGATTGAGCCCGGCGCTGAGCGCGGTTTCGACGCGCACGTCGAACCAGGTCTCGATCGAGCGCGAGACGAACTGGTACGAGACCACGTAGATCAACAAGCCGGGCAGGAAGCCGACCAAGGCAAAAATGGCCGCCAGCTTGACCTGCAAGCGGCTGCCAAAGCGCTTGCGCCGCCAACGGCTGGCCAACTTGTAGGCCAGCCACAGCAGCAGCAGACCCAGCAGGCCCGCCACCCCCACGTTGAGCCAGACCAGATAGACGTAGCCGTCGGCCTCGAAGGCACGGTGGTCGGTGGCCACGGTGAGCATGAAAAACAGCACCATCACCACACCGCCGACCAAAATGAGCAGCAGCGCAGCCAACCAGCGCCGGGCGGCGGCGCCTAGGGGGCGAACGGCGGTGAGGTTCATGCGCAGGATGGCATTGCGGGCTGGCGCCGGGGTGGGTTCAATAGGTTACCGCAGACAAGCGCAGGGTTTGGCGGTAGAGCACCGACCAGCCATCGCTTTGCGGCGCCACGAGCTGGAACGGGCGCGGCAGCAGCCCGTCGTCAAGCCTAAACTCAAAATCCACCCGCACCGCGCCGCTGGCGGGCAGCTCGGCGGCGCCCAGCAAACGCCAGCGCGACACCGCGGTGGCGGCGGCCATGGCGTCGGCAAAGCTGTCGAGGTTCTGGTGCAACGCGGTACCCAAGGCGGCCTCGCCCACCGGACCGGAGTTGACGCTCACGCGCCAGCGCCCTGTCAGGGGCTGGTAGGCCACGCGCACCACGCGCTGCACCGAGCCCAAGTAGCGCGCAGTCCAGTACCAGCGCGGCTGGCGCACCTCGGCCTGCCAGACAAAGTGCACCGGCACCCCGCGCAGCAACACCGCCTCGAGGTCGGTCGGCAGCTCGGGCGCCAGGCGCGCGCTCAAGCTCAGGCCGTCGGCATCGCGCAGCAGCTGCACCGGCAGCGGCGCACTGGCCCAGCTGGCGCCGGCCAAGACTAGGCACCACAAGCCCAGCAGCCACTGCACCACAGTGCGCCAGACACGGGAACGCCAAACCAGCACGGAACGATTGCAAGGCAGTGGCCCCCGCGCCGCCGCAGGACGGGCGGCCTCAGGCGCGTTTGCGCAACAGGGCGTAGAAAAATCCATCGGTTTCACGCGCCAGATTGTCACCGATCGACCCGCTGGCGTGCGCTGCTGCGTTGGCGCCGGCTGTGGCGCTGGCACCACAGCCGGGCAGCAGCTGCCCCGGCGCCGGCAGGCGCTGGGCATCGCTGTGCTGTTGCACAAAGGCTTGCACCACGCCCTCGCACTCGGCCACAAACACCGAACAGGTGGCGTAGAGCAAGTGCCCGCCGGGGCGCAGCAGCGGCCACAGGGCCTCGAGCAGGCGACGCTGTTGTGCCGCCAGCTGCGCGATGTCGCTGGGGCGGCGCAGCCAGAGCACATCGGGGTGACGGCGCACGATGCCGCTGGCGCTGCACGGGGCGTCGAGCAAAATGGCGTCAAAGGGCTGGCCGTCCCACCATGGGCCGGGGTCGGCGGCGTCGCCACAGCGCACCTGCGCCTGCAGCCCCAAGCGCTGCAGGTTGTGCGCGATGCGCTCGCAGCGCTGTGGGTCGAGGTCGAGCGCCCACAGCTCGGCGTCGGCGGCTTCGAGCAGGTGCGCGGTCTTGCCGCCCGGCGCGGCGCAGGCATCCAAAATGCGCAGCCGGGGTGTGGTCGCCGCCAGCCCTGCAGATGCCCCTGCTTGCGCGCTCGGCTCTGGCTGGTTGGGCGCGCCCGGTGCCGCTGCGCCCACCGCCGCCAGCAGCAAGGGCGCTGCCAGCTGCGCGGCACCGTCTTGCACCGACACCCAACCCTGCGCCCAGCCGGGCAACTGCTCCACGGGCAGCGGTTGCGCCAGTTGCACGCCGTCGGTGCCCCACGGCGTGGCCGCCAGCCCAGCTTGCTGCAGGTGCCCCAAATAGTCGGCGCGGCTGCAGCGGCGCCGGTTGACGCGCAGCACCATCGGCGCGGCGCGCTGGTTGGCGGCCACGATCTGTTCCCAGTGCTGAGGGTGGTCGCGCTGCAGCCGCTCCAGCCACCACAGCGGGTGGTTCCAGCGCGCCACCGGGTCGCGCAGGGCTTGGGCACGCAGCGTGGCGCGTTCGCGCAAAAAGCGGCGCAGGCAGGCGTTGATCAGCCCCTTGAGCGCCGCCGGCAAGCGCAGCGGGCGCAAGGCGGCCACGGCCTGATCGACCAGCGTATGGGCGGGGTACAGCGGCCGCGTGGGTGTGGCTAAATTGCGCAAGCTGGCTTGAGGGGCGGCGGCTGCGGCGACTGCAGCAATGGCAGGAATGGCGGCATCTGCACCCGCCACCACGCTGGACTCAGCTGCCTCAGCTGCCTCAGCCGCCGCATCCAGCAAGCCCAGCGTGAGCTCGAGCAAGGCCGCGGCCAAGGGCGGTGGCGCCTGGCGGCACAGCAGCCGCCGCAGCGCCATCGACAGGCCCCAATGGCGCAGCGCATCAAACACCAGCGCCTGCACCCCCGGCCGCAGGCTGGGGGGCAGCGCCGGCAAGGCGGTGCTGAGCGACTGGCCAGCGGCCACCGCCGCCAGCAGGCGGGCGGTGGCAGCCAGCTGGTCGGCCAGCGCCGGCTTCACTCCGCGCGGCTGTCGCCGTCGGCCTCGGCCAAGCTGGTGGCCAACGCCACCGCATCGGCCTCGGCGATGGCGCGGCGCTCTTCGTCGTCCATGCGCTCTTTGGCGTGGCGCGCTTGGTGGAAGGCCATGCCGGTGCCGGCCGGAATCAGGCGCCCGACGATCACGTTCTCTTTCAGGCCGCGCAGCTCGTCGGTCTTGCCCATGATCGCGGCTTCGGTGAGCACGCGCGTGGTCTCTTGGAACGAGGCCGCCGAGATAAACGAGTCGGTCGACAGCGAGGCCTTGGTGATGCCCAGCAACACGTTGGTGTAGCTCGCCGGGGTCTTGCCTTCTTTCATCAACGCGTCGTTGGTGTTGAGGATCTCGGAGCGCTCGACCTGCTCGCCGCCGATGTAGTTCGAGTCGCCCGGGTTGCTCACCACCACGCGGCGCAGCATCTGGCGCACGATCACCTCGATGTGCTTGTCGTTGATCTTCACGCCCTGCAAGCGATAGACGTCTTGCACCTCATCGACGATGTAGCGCGACAGCTCCTCGATGCCCAGCAGGCGCAGAATGTCTTGCGGGTCGGCCGGGCCATCGACGATCGACTCGCCCTTGTTC
>Ga0209104_1000066_pt1 | contig 16366 bp, 14 predicted proteins | sample JTO19cmmetaG_FD_184156 | JGI IMG/M metagenome (GOLD analysis project Ga0209104, IMG submission 184156) | Freshwater bacterial and archeal communities from Indian Creek, Illinois, USA to study Microbial Dark Matter (Phase II) - JTO19cm metaG... | ecosystem: Environmental > Aquatic > Freshwater >... | reverse complement strand
ATATTTCGTCCTGCCACTACTTGCCGCCTGCGGCAGCAACTCTAAGCATAGCACTGTCCGTGGTATGCCCCACTAATTCCTGCACGCGTAGCCCCAGTCTAAGCATCCCTTCTAAGTCATAGCCACTGGCCACTCCCATGCTGTGGGCCATATATATTAAGTCCTCCGTGGCTAGGTTCCCCGTCGCCCCAGGCGCAAAGGGGCAGCCACCCAAGCCCGCAAAGGCCGCATCATACCGCGTCACTCCCGCTTGTAGCCCCGCCAAGACATTAGCTAAAGCTAGGCCCCGCGTGTTGTGAAAATGCAGCGTCCATAGCACCCTCGGGTACTCATCCTTTAGAGCATTGCAGTATTCATACACCATGCCGGGGTGAGCCGTGCCGATAGTATCCGACAAAGAAATCTCCTGCACCCCCATGCTCAAGAATTGTTCAACCAAGCCACGCACAGCCGCCAGCGGCACCTCGCCCTCGTAGGGGCAGCCAAAGGCCGTAGAAATAGCCCCCGTAACTTGCATCCCTTCCGCCCGAGCAAAAGCCGCACAAGTCGCAAAATCTCCCATAACTTCAGGCGGCGTGCGGCCCAAATTGCGCAGCGAATGCGCAACACTGGCCGAAGCCGTAAGCTTCGCATTTCTTATCTCCACCGCCAAACTGCGCTCCAGGCCCTTTAAGTTGGCCACTAGCACCCGGTACTCCACACCCAAAGGTCGCCGTATGTTTCGCGCCACCTCATCCGTGTCAGCCATGGCCGGCACAGCCCTAGGGTTCACAAACGAACCAATCTCCACCCGGCGCGCGCCATGCTCCACCACCCTGTCTATAAGCTCCACCTTCTGCGCTACCGTAAGCATCGTCACTTCATTCTGCAGTCCATCCCTAGGCCCCACCTCGCAAACTTCGATGCGCGGTGGCAATGTCCACTTCATCCCAAAACCCCCCGTCGCCCAGTATCCCGGCATACAACTACCGGCCTAAAAAAAAGTTCCACTGCCCAAACATAAGCACCCCTACTAAAATCCCTCTCTCATCAAGCTCCAACAAGCACTATATTAATTAATTCGAGTGTAGACTGTAGACAGACTATTGTCAACATTGTTAGTATAAAAATATTTTGCCGCTCGCGCATAATTAATGGCCATGATAATGACGAAAATCCTTCCTCTACAATCTTATTCATGCTACAATTCTTCTAGCACTTTTCCATATATTAGTGTCGAATGGTGTCGAATGAAGTCGCAAGGTGTTGAGTGAGGCTTGTTCAGGCAGGGTTTGGGGATAGTGCGTCGAATAAATATATGAATACTACACTTTCCTGCGAAAGGAGCAATTCCATGAGCAAGCGAATCTACCTCTCCTCGCCACATATGAGTGACGAGGGGTATGAAAAAGAGTTTGTCGAACAGGCCTTTGCCACTAACTGGATAGCTCCCCTAGGCGAAAACGTCAACAAGTTTGAGCAGGAGCTGGCCGCAGTTGTTGGCATCAGTCATGCTGCCGCACTTGTTTCCGGCACCGCCGCCATCCACCTAGCCCTTAAGGCAGCCGGCGTAGGCAAGGGCGACATTGTGCTATGCCAGTCGTTAACCTTTGCCGCCAGCGCTAACCCCATATTGTACGAGCAGGCGATTCCCGTTTTTATCGACAGCGACTACGCCACTTGGAACATGGACCCCCAGGCCTTAGAGGAATCCTTCGTTAAGTATCCGCAGGCTAAAGCCGTATTGGTAGTCCATCTCTATGGGCTATCCGCCGACCTTGACCCTATCCGCGAGCTGTGCTTGCGTTATGGCGCGACACTCATTGAAGACGCGGCCGAGTCACTCGGTACAACTTACAAAGGCCGGCATACGGGCACTATCGGTGACTACGGCATTTTTTCTTTTAACGGCAACAAGATCATTACCACCTCTGGCGGCGGCATGCTTGTCGCCCACAGCGCCGAGCGCATTCAAAAGGCGCGCTTTTGGGCCACCCAATCGCGCGACCAGGCCCCTCACTACCAGCACAGCGAGCTTGGCTACAACTACCGCATGAGCAATGTCGTCGCCGGCATCGGCCGCGGGCAACTTAAAGTGTTAACAGAGCGCGTTGCTAAAAAACAAGTTATCTTTAACTACTACCAACGCCAACTGGCCCATCTTGCGGGCGTCACATTTATGCCCATGAACGAATGGAATGAACCTAACTGCTGGTTAACCTGTATTACGCTAAGCGGCTCGGTCCGTCCACAGGCAGTTATGGAAGTCCTAGAGCGCGAAAATATCGAATCGCGCCCCCTTTGGAAGCCCATGCATTTCCAGCCCTTCTTTGCGGGCTACGACTACATCGGTGGCTCAGTCAGTCAAACCCTTTTTGAGAATGGCCTTTGTCTGCCGTCAGATACGAAAATGACAGAGAGTGAGCTTGAGCGGGTGTGTAGTATAGTTAAGGGATTGTGGCCGCAATGATTTACAGGCGCTATCTAAAACGACCGCTAGATATAGTTTTATCTCTGGCAGCAGTTATTGTTCTCAGTCCCCTATTGCTCGCTCTTGCCGTTCTCGTAAGGCTTAAGATTGGCAGCCCCGTTGTCTTCAAGCAACAGCGCCCAGGATTAAATGAACGCATCTTCACCATCTTTAAGTTTCGCACCATGACTAACGCCAAAGATGGCCAAGGGCAGTTACTGCCCGACGAAGCCAGGCTAACGCCATTCGGCAGGTGGCTGCGCTCCACCAGTCTAGACGAGTTGCCTGCACTTCTTAACGTCCTCAAGGGGGACATGAGCTTGGTTGGGCCAAGGCCATTGCTTGTCCGCTACTTAGCATACTACTCGCAGGATGAACGGAAACGTCACGATGTCCGACCAGGGTTGACGGGTTGGGCACAAGTTAATGGACGCAACATGCTACACTGGAGTGAGCGTTTTCGTCTAGACCTGGAATACGTCGATAGCCTGAGTTTCTTGTTTGACTTAAGGATTATTCTGTCCACCGCTTGCCGTGTGCTAAATCGAAGAGACGTTATGCAGTGTGCTACCGATCTGGAATTTGAAGATCTCGATAATGAGCGTGCGTTAGGGGGTAATAGAGTTGGAAATCAGAGTCTTGACTCTTGAAGATACCAGTGTGCATGCAAGGGAGCTTATTGAGATATTGCATGAGATATTGGTGTCTAACTATCCTGCGTTGACACTAACCCATGCAGAAAAATGCTACCACAATATGCGGGGCTTTATGCAGGACAATTCGGCGATAGTATTTGGAGCCTTCTGTGGCGATGTTTTGGTGGGAGTCCAATGGGGGCATGAAGTGTCGCATTTTGATCAGAAGCGCGTTCATTGCGCCATGATAGGTGTTAAGGAGGAGTATAGGAGGCAGGATATTGGGTCGCGTCTCTTGCGTGAACTAGAGATTGTAGCATTTTCGCGCGGACTACAACAAGTTGAGCTTATGGTTACTAGTGAAAATGCTGCTGCAGTTAGATATTACGCTAAGAATGGATTTAGGATTGAGAGGCTCAAGATGGTCAAATCCATTGAGTCGGTGATGCAATGACCATCGCAAAGACAGCGACCAATGTGAGTCAGTACCGGATACACGATTACTACTATGACCGAGCTCGTGATGGCTTGCGAGATGTACTGAAGGCGCTTTCGAGTATCCATAGCGTGCAGACTGTTTTATTGCCAGGGTATATTGGCTGGTCCGCCCGAGAAGGGAGCGGTATTTGGGATCCTGTCAGCGCGGAAGAGTCACTCAGTGTGAGATTTTACCGCATGACAGCAGACCTAAACATAGATTTGAATGGGTTTGAACGCCTCCTTTGTGAGCTCAAGAACGTTAGGTTTGTCCTTCTACTCGTCAATTACTTCGGGTTTGTGGATGCCAATGCTTTTACTGTGGCGAACCTAGCCCGCTTACACGGCGGAGTAGTCGTTGAGGATAATGCCCACGCTTTTTTTTCGTATCAGTTTAGAGAGCGGGACATGTCTGATATAGTTTTTTTTTCATTGCACAAGATGTTTCCCTTTGCAAATGGGGGAAGTGTTCGGATCCTGTCAGAAAGCCTCGCCAGCATACCACTGAATGGCCGCTCCGCAATCGGCTCTGACTGCCCATGGAGTTACGATATCAGCGGTATTGCAAGGGCCCGTAGACGAAATTTTCAAATCCTTGATGATATGATTTGTAGTGCTCCAGCAAATGCTCAGTATTTTTTGCCGCTACGAAAACTGAGGTCGATAAGCGATGTGCCTCAATCCTACCCAATACGCTTAAAATCAGGGAATCGCAACCAGGTGTATCATGAGCTTAACGAGATGGGTTTTGGCGTTGTAAGCCTATATCACACCTTGATTGAGCCGTTATGTTGTTCAGCGCATGAAGACGCAGTCAACTTGTCAAGGCACATCTTAAACTTGCCTGTTCATCAAGGAGTTGACAGTGCGCAGTACGGTGCGCTCGTAGATGCTTTGAGAGCTAGCTGTGTTAGTAGTATGGAATAACTCAGCTCGGGAGTAACCACTCTTTTCGGTGCTCCCCCGCGCTCAAGCGGCGAAGAATCCGATACTTAAGGCAGTGTAACGCCAACTGCATAGAGCGATTAGAGAGAAAAGCTATTGCGCAGATGTAGCCTCGCACACGCCGCATGGCTTGGAGTTGCGAATTTTGCAATCTGTATAGAGCATATTGCAAAGCGGTTGAGAGCGTTTTAAGATGTTAGTGGTGTTATGTTTTTTGTCGACACGTTGTTGTGCGGATTGGTTCAATCTGACTGATTAAGGTTTGCAGTTCATGTTTCTGATTCTGCCCGTTCCATTTGGCCCAATTGTGAATTGCTGCGACTTGCATGGGGACTGATCTCAAGTAGCTATTACCTTGGGGGGAATATCATGGGTTTTGTGGTGCTCGAAGCATCGAACAGGGAGCAGCATGAGAAGTGGCTTCGTTTATGGACCGCACTCCCAGGCCGCGAAGTATTTGCTCACCCAGACTATGCCCAGTTGTTCTTAGAGCCAGATTCTGAGGCGCTTTGTGCAAGCTGGGAAGTTGACACAGATGTTGTCCTTTTTCCATTCGTTATGCGCCAGCTGTCCAACCTGCCGGGGGCAACATCTGACAAAATATATGACATTATAACGCCATACGGGTATGGGGGAGCCTTTTTTGGAGGGCAGCCTGTAGCTACACAGTTCTGGGCCGGTTTTCGGCGTTGGTGTGAGGAGAAGCGGGTTGTGAGTTGCTTTGCCCGATTATCGTTGTTTCCTACTCAAGTGCTACCGTTTGATGGGGTGATCAGTAAACAGCAGTATAATGTTGTCTGTAATTTGAAATCGACACCTGGGAAAATCTGGGAGCAGTATGAAGCTAAGGTCCGCAAGAACGTCAAGCGTGCCGTGCGCTGCGATCTTACTGTTGAAGTTGATGACTGCGGGGCCAGACTTCAAGAGTTCTACCAGATCTACCAATCGACTATGGAGAGGCGTGCCGCAAAGCAGTTCTATCTCTTTTCCGAATCGTTTTTCACGAACTTGGTACAAAGGCTCCGGGGGATGTATTGTTTTTTTCATGTTCTTCACGAGGGTAAAGTCGTGTCTACAGAACTCGTGCTACTCTCGTCTAGTAGAATGTATTCATTTCTTGGAGGCACCCTATCGAGTCATTACAGCATGCGACCCAACGATTTGCTTAAGCACTCAATAATCGAATGGGGCATTAGTCGAGGACTACTAGACTTTGTCTTGGGCGGTGGGGCGGCTCCGAATGACGGCATATTTGCATATAAAAAGTCATTTGCCCCCGAAGGTTTGCATCCATTCATGGTTGGTAAACAAATCTATGATGACAAGCTTTATGGCCACTTGGTCCAGCAAAGGAAAGATTGGTTGCAAGAAAGTTACCGTTCTATTGAAAATACGGATTTCTTTCCTCTATATCGGGCTCCTTCATCGAAGGCGCAACAAAGATAATGCTCATATGACATTAGGGCGCATGTGTAGGCGGGAGCACGAACTGTCATCGGTGCAGGAGCAGTAGTAGTGCGCGATTTGCCCCCCGACTGCACGGCGGTAGGCTCTCCGGCTAAGCCGATTAAGTTTATGGGATAGTGGTAGCGGTTGTGCTGGTGGTAAGCTTAGTCCAATCACTGCATTTAGAGGGGCGCGGACAATGAACATTTTATTTATAACGTTAGCTGATATCTGGACCTTGCAGGAGAGGGGCATCTACCAAGATCTCATGCGCACATTTGTTGCAAGTGGACATTGTGTCGCGGTGATTTCGCCCACTGCCTCCAAAACACTAACTCACCCTAAAGCTATCCAAGAAGAAAATGCAATAATTGTGAAGCTGCCAAGCGGCAGCATTCAGAAGGCTAACGTCTTCAGTAAGACACTCAATACTATTGCGCTTGATGCACGCATAAAAAGAGCGATTGCCATAGAACTTGCTCACCTCAAGTTTGACATAGTGCTTTATTCAACCCCGCCAGTTACTATAACGCAGGCTGTTCGTTACGTACGGAATAGGGATAAGGCACGGACGTACTTGCTTCTTAAGGATATATTTCCACAGAACGCCGCAGATCTTGGCATGATAAGTACTCGTGGCATAATGGGGCTTGCTCACAAGTATTTTCGCATGAGAGAAAAAGAGTTATATGGGCTGTCAGACTACATCGGTTGTATGTCGCCCGCTAACGTCAACTATATGCTAGCTAATAATCCTAGCATATCACCAGACCGCGTCGAGGTTTGCCCAAATAGCATAGAGCCAAGTGTGCATCAGCTCGGCGAGGCTGAAAGAGCACGTTACCGCGCGAAGTACTCTTTGCCCAAAGACCGGACTATATTCGTTTATGGCGGCAACATTGGCATGCCCCAAGGAGTTGACTTTTTAATTAAGTGTCTGCAGGCGAACGAGGCGCAGCCTAGGGCATTTTTCTTGATTGTGGGTGCTGGAACAGAGTTTTCTAGGCTACAAGCGTACTTTAACACTGCGACCCCTAAACACGCTAGGCTCATCGCCGAGCTTGAAAAACTAGAGTACGAGGCTTTATGCGCGTCATGCGACGTTGGCTTGATATTCCTAGACCATAGGTTTACAGTACCGAATTTCCCATCGCGATTGCTTTCGTACATGGATGCCGCAATGCCCGTACTTGCCACCACTGATCGTAATACCGACCTCGGCCCTATAATCGAAGGGGGGAAGTTCGGCTTGTGGTGTGAGAGCACCACAGTAGACGACTTTATGCATCAAGTAGAAAGGCTATGTGACCCAGCCCTGCGCAAGCACATGGGCCAAGCCGCCAGACAGTATCTTGAGAAGCACTACACCGCACAGCACTCATACAACATTATTATGAATCATTTTGCCGGAGGTGCCCCATGTTTGCCAACCGAACCCTTTTAATCACCGGCGGCACAGGCTCTTTTGGCCATGCCGTTGCAGAACGTTTCTTGCGTACCGATATTAGAGAAATTCGCATTTTCTCGCGCGATGAAAAAAAGCAAGATGACATGCGCAGGGCACATCAACACGAGAAGTTAAAGTTTTACCTTGGCGATGTACGCGACATTGGTAGCGTTAAGAACGCCATGCATGGAGTTGACTATGTCTTTCATGCTGCGGCTCTTAAACAAGTGCCCTCGTGTGAATTCTTCCCCCTAGAGGCCGTTAAGACTAATGTCTTGGGTACAGATAATGTCTTAACAGCCGCCGTCGAAATGGGTGTCAAAAAAGTCATCGGACTTTCAACCGACAAGGCCGCCTACCCCATCAACGCCATGGGCATATCCAAGGCCATGATGGAGAAAGTGTTAATAGCCAAGGCGAGGACGGTAGACCCTGCGCGCACGCTCATCTGCTGCACGCGCTATGGCAATGTCATGGCCTCGCGCGGCTCGGTCATACCCTTGTTCATCGAACAAATTAAGAATGGGCGACCACTTACCATCACCGCATCCCAAATGACTAGGTTTCTCATGAGCCTGCCTGAAGCCGTGGACCTAGTGCTTTTTGCCTTTCAGCATGCCCAAGCGGGGGATATCCTGGTGCAAAAAGCCCCCGCGGCGACCATTGGCGACTTAGCGCAGGCCCTGCTAGAGCTGTTCTCCGCCCCAAACGAAGTGCGCATCATAGGCACCCGCCATGGCGAGAAGCTCTACGAGACGCTTCTGACCAAGGAAGAGCACGCTGTGGCTGAGGACCTAGGTGGCTTTTTTAAGGTGCCAGCCGACCAGCGCGATCTTAATTATGACAAATACTTCGTCCAAGGGGACGAGGCCCTAACCTTAGGCGGGGAGTACAACTCCCACAACACCGAACGGCTGACAGTCGAACAAATTAAGGACAGACTGCTAGGTTTGCAGTACATTCGCCAAGAACTAGAGGGGTGGGCCTAAGTTTGAGCATTCTTGTAACGGGCGCTAAAGGTTTTATAGGTAAGAACTTAGTGGCCGAGCTTAAGAACCAAGGGAACATCGGCATTAATGAGTGCGATGCCGAAACCACCCCCGCCGAGCTCGAGGCCTACTGCCAAGCGGCTACTTTTGTCTATCACTTAGCCGGTGTCAACCGGCCGCAGAACAATACGGAATTTATGACCGGCAATTGCGGGTTCACTGCCGCACTCCTGGCCATGCTGCAAAAACATAACAACAACTGCCCGCTAGTATTTGCTTCTTCAGCGCAAGCCGCCCAAGATAATCCCTACGGTAAGAGCAAGAAAGCTGCGGAAGATCTAGTTCTTGCCCACGGTCAGGAGACGGGCGCAAGAGTCTTGGTGTATCGACTGCCGAATGTATTTGGCAAGTGGTGCCGCCCAAACTACAACAGCGTTGTCGCGACTTTTTGCCACAACATCGCCCGGGGCTTGCCCATAACTATTCACGACCCCAGCACAGAGCTAAACCTAGTGTACATCGACGATGTGGTCACTGAGTTTGTTGGCGCCCTGCATGGCCAAGCACACAGCCTAAACGATTACCGGGCAGTGCCGGTCACTCACCATATCTCCCTAGGGGCCTTGGCCGACCTCCTGTACTCATTTCGCGATAGCCGCGCAAACCTTAGCGTCCCGAACCTAAGTGATACCCTCACACGTAAGCTCTACGCCACATATCTCAGTGCCCTGCCCGAGAGTGCCCTCTCTTTCCCCCTAAAAATGAACAGTGACGATCGCGGGTCGTTTACTGAGTTTGTGAGGACCGTTGGCCAGGGGCAGTTTTCCGTCAATATCACGAAACCCGGCATTACTAAAGGCAACCATTGGCACCATACCAAGAACGAAAAGTTTATGGTCGTAAGCGGGCACGGCGTCATCCGGCTGCGCGTGGTAGGCACCGACGCAGTGACCTCGTGCCATGTGAACGGCGACTTGCTACAGGTGGTAGAAATTCCCCCCGGTTACACGCACAACATCGAGAATTTAGGGACAAGCGACTTAGTAACGTTAATGTGGGCCAGCGAGCCCTTTGATAAAGATCGGCCAGATACTTATATGGCGAGGGTGTAGCTATGAAGAAACTAAAGGTAATGACCGTGGTCGGTACGCGCCCAGAGATAATCAGGCTTTCGGCCGTCATTCGTAAGCTCGAAGAGTCCCCAGCCATCGTACACATACTCGTTCATACTGGCCAAAACTACGACTACGAACTGAACGAAGTATTCTTTAAGGAGTTTAATCTGCGCCGTCCAGACTACATGCTTAACGCAGCTACTGGCACAGCCATAGAGACTATCGGCAATATGTTAATCAAGATTGACCCCGTGCTCGACGAGGTACGCCCCGACGCCTTTCTCGTGCTAGGTGACACCAACAGCTGCCTATGTGCCATTGCCGCCAAGCGTAAGCGCATACCTATCTTTCACATGGAGGCGGGCAATCGCTGTTTTGACCAGCGCGTGCCAGAAGAAACCAACCGCAAAATTGTCGATCACATAGCCGACATCAACATGCCCTACAGCGACATAGCGCGCGAATATCTCCTGCGCGAGGGCCTGCCGCCGGACCGTATTATTAAGACCGGCAGCCCCATGCTAGAGGTGCTAAATTCGCGGCGCGAAGATATAGAAAAATCAGATATTTTAGTTAAACTAGGCCTCGCCCCCGAGCAGTACTTTGTGGTTTCGGCCCACCGCGAAGAAAACATCGACTGCGACGTAAATTTCGCCAACCTAGTCGAAAGTCTAAACACGGTTGCAGAACACTACGGCCTCCCCATGATTCTTAGCACCCATCCCCGCACCAGAAAACGCCTTGTCGCCAAAGGACTGGAACTACACCCCCTCATTAACACCCACAAACCCCTAGGCTACAACGATTACATCAAGCTACAAATGCACGCCAAAGCAGTGCTCAGCGACAGCGGCTCCATTAGCGAAGAGGCCTCTATACTAGGTTTAAGAGCCCTAAATATTCGACAGGCCCACGAGCGACCCGAGGCCATGGAAGAGGGCGCGGTGATGATGGTGGGGTTGGCAAGGGAGCGGGTTGTGCAGGGGTTGGCGGTGCTAGCTGAGCAGCTGCCCGACCGCAGGCATATCGTGCGAGACTATGATATGCCAAATGTCTCCGAGAAGGTGCTGAGGATTATTTTGTCTTACACTGATTATGTTAGACGAACGGTGTGGGGGGTGTAGGTGGCTGTGCGAGTAGGGATTATAGGTTTTGCCAATATCAGGTACATGCCTTATTTGCGATATTACACCGAGGTCCTAGATAAGAACGCCATCGAGTACGAGCTCATCTATTGGGACAGGCGTGGGCTCAGCGAGAAAATTCACTGTAGAACGCATGTCATGCGGATGCGTCTCGATGACGCTACACCAAAAGCCCGTAAGATCATCCCGATGCTGCGATTTGGGCAGTTTGCTAAGAAGGTTATCCAACAGCGTGAGTACGATTTCCTTATTTTTTTAGCGCCTATCCCGGCGGTCATCTTATGTCGCTTCTTGAGTGCGAGGTACGTGAACCGCTATGTTGTGGACATCAGAGATTATTCACTAGAGCATAATCCAGTTTACTTTGCAGCCTTACGTAAGGTCCTTGGCAACGCAGCCCTACGGGTAATCTCATCCCCCGCATTTACGCAATTTCTACCTGTTGCGAACTATGTCTTGTGTCACAATATAAGTGTGCCCAATGGTGAAAGGAAGTCTATTCCACGTGCGAAGACCGCCAATAAGCCGATTCAGGTGTCGTACATTGGGGCAATAGCGTACTTTGAAGAGGTCAAGAAGTTCATCCTTGCGATAGCCAATGATGCCCGTTTTAGCTTCGCACTCTATGGTTCAGGCATGGACGAAGGCCGACTAGAAGATTTTTGTAGGACGGCTCAAATTAAAAATGTGCACTTTTATGGTGCTTATGACCCAGCAGGTTTGTCCCACATATACACCGTGACAGACATAGTCTTTAACGCCTATGGCAACGACACACCAAATGTAAGATGTTTACTCTCTAACAAGTTGTACAATGCCGCCTGGCATCAACTCCCGATTATCGTAACACCCCAAACGGCAATGGCGGCAGCGGCAGGGTACATGGGCTTTCAGGTGGACTATGCCAATGTCGGGGTCGCGGACGCACTTCACAAATGGTATAACGAGTTGGATTGGGATAAAGTGCATGACGTAGCTACAGACTTGCTTAACGCTGCGATGGCTGACAACAATACTTTCGGGCAAAAATTAGTCAAGGCATTAGGTGCTGGCGGGGGTTAATAGGTACATGAACATACTTTATGTTTCGAGTCACTGCTCGCCGAAAGTTTTTGCATGGCTGTTCCGCACCCTGACAGTAAAGCCACAGCAACAGGCGCAAAAGTTTCACAGGCTAGTGACAAGAGGGTTGGCTGGGCAATCCGAGGTGCGGGTCACCGCATTGAGTCGGTTGCCGGTATCGCGAATTAGCACCAAACGTGTTTGGATAAATGCCCCTAACGAAAGCGAAAGAGGTATTTACTACCACCACCTGCCACATCTAAACATCCCAATTGGGGCTGTTTTTGGAGCGTTTTGCGCTTTTGTGGCATCGGCTTCTTGGTGTATGAAGCACCGCAACACGCAGAGGGTCATCGTCTGCGATGCGCTAAATCTAGCTATCAGTTCGGCAGCACGACTGGCAGGCAACCTCTTTGGTGTAAAGACAGTGGCTATTGTAACAGACTTGCCTGATCAGATGCGGCATTATGCCAGCTCCCCCAATTCGGCCCGCTCTGGCAATCGTTTCTACCCCTTGCTGTGTAATTTGATGCTGACGCGTTATGACGCTTATGTTTTGCTGACGCTAGCGATGAACTCGCTGGTGAACCCAAACGGACGCCCTTACCTCATTATGGAGGGCTTGGTTGAGGCGCATCCTGCACAAACTGCAGTGGACAGGCAAGAAGAAGTAGCCGAACGCATACTCATGTACGCCGGGGCGCTCCACGCAAAGTACGGCGTTAAGGCACTGTTGAACTCTTTCGCAATGTTGCCAGACGCATCAGCACAGCTATGGCTCTGTGGTGCGGGTGACCTTGATTCCGAAGTGCAAGAACAGGTGCGAGTCGATTCGCGCATACGATATCTGGGTGTTATACCGAACGAAGAAAGCGTCGCGCTCCAACGTACTGTGACTCTGCTCGTCAATCCCCGTCCCTCATGCGAGGAATTCACAAAGTACTCCTTCCCATCTAAAAACATGGAATACATGGCGTCAGGGACGCCGGTTTTGACCACCCCCTTGCCGGGGATGCCCAAGGAATACTATGATTATGTATATTTATTTGAGGATGAATCGGTCGCAGGTATGGCAAGAACTTTAGAACACGTCTTAAGCCTCCCTAAAGAGGAATTGCACGCCAAAGGCGCCGCAGCAAAGGAGTTTGTGCTGCGAGAGAAGAATAATGTTGTGCAGACCAAGCGGATAGTAGAGATGATTTGTAGGGTTGTCCAACAGTACCCTCTCTGACTTTCAGGGGGAGGCATTTCTTATGCTCGTATTAAGTTGAGCAACACCAGCTTGGCGGCTTTTTTGGCGAGACATGCATCGTGAACCTAACATAGACATCGAAGGGGGCCATTCGTGATATTTCTCTTGGCTATGATCGTATTTTTATTTCTATTCCTTCTGATATATTTGCGCTTCAAGCACGTGAATGTGCCCGCGACATACTTTCTCGTGTGGTGGGTGTCTTGGGTCATGGTTTCTCAAACAAATATTTTCGGGCTCTTTTCAGTGTCGGCCGACACGTACTTGCTGGTGTTGGCAAAAATAACTATGTTTACTGTTGGTTTCTTGTTGGTCGCTAGGGCGAGGGCGGGTAGCTCACGGTGGAGCGACATAAAGCCGATTTCGCGTAGCATGGTCCTGACTCAGCTTGCTCTGACCGGCCTTCTTTTGATGTATTTGCAGCGGTACAACGCTATCTTGAGCCAAGCAAGTATAGTAGAAGCACGTCTAATTCGCTTTGAGCTCGGGGCATTTCTGCGGTCGGGGTTTGAAGCAGCTTTCTATAATTATGTTGTGGCTATGCTGGTAATGTTTTTCCTTCTATACTTCGTCAGTCGCACGATCACAACGCGATCGTTTGATGCTGCAGCAGGGGTTGCTGTGGTGAATGCTCTTATATATGGCTTGATTGGCCTAGGCCGATTTGTCTATTTCGACACAGGCCTCTTCATCGTGCTAGGCCTATTGCTTACTGCCCCTTTACGGAAGCAACGAGGGTATTCGGCAAATAGGATCGGTGCGATGGGTGGACTACGAAGAAAGATTGTATGGGCGGGTGCCTTTTTTGTTGTGGTATTCGGCATGGCATATACAACCGCGTTAAGACTCGGGGTGAGGGACTTGTGGGTGGGCGTGCGTGTTTTATTCGAACAATTTGTTGTCTACTTCTTAGGGCCATTCCGTGCGCTCGACGTATACCTAGCTACATTCGCTCGAGATTTTTCCATGCTTTTTGGCAGGGCGACTTTTGCCGGTATAGATGAACTATTTATGTCAGTGTTGTATGTCTTAGGTTGGGGACTTGGGCCCATCAATTTTCATATTGGGGGCGTTACGCAGCAACAAATATTGATTGGTGACGGGTCAAATTCCCTGTTTAATGCCTTTTACACCAGTATTATGAATTTTCACATGGATTTTGGTGTGTTGGGCGTGTTTTTTTTGCCCATGTTATACGGAATGGCAGTGGCTCGTGCCTATAACCTGTATCAAAGAAGGCCCAGCGTTTATACCCTAATGTTGATTGTTTTTCTTTCACACGCCTCGATTGTATCTCAGCTTAGGTGGCCATTTCAAGCTCCCCACAATTGGTTAATTCTATTTCTGATCGGGTCGACAATTTTGTACGAATCAAGAGCAACCCAAAGGTGTGGCCTTGTTAGTTCTCATGGGGAAAGATCGTAGATGGCTCATTCCCATAATTTAGCGGTAAGGTTTCAGAAGCAAGATGAATTGATTTTGCGTGTGTAATGGAGTAAGTGAGGAGTGCGTTTCAGTGAAGATACTCTGGTGCGTTAATATTCTGCTTCCGGATGTGGCTAAGGCTATTGGTGCGCCGGAGACGCCTTTCGGTGGGTGGATGGTCAGTCTATCCTCGAGTTTGCCTAAGATAGACGGTATCAAATTGGCTATCGCGACTCTTTATTCAGGCAGTGAATTGAGGAAGTTTGAGATCAACAATATCACCTACTATTTAATCCCCGGCGGAACGAAGGCGATGTTAGAGAGAGGCGACGACAGGCTAAGGGCTTATTGGCGGGAAGTGGCTAATGCTTTTCAGCCGGATTTGCTACACCTGCATGGCACTGAATATACACACGGGCTCGCGCTGCTTGAGGCTTGTCCTGATATTCCCGCCGCCGTTTCTATTCAAGGATTGCTTGGAGTATGTGAAAAATATTACTATGCGGGCATGGAGTTTTCGGATGTGTATTTGCGCCCTAGTTTCCGCGATGTTATAAGGCTTGACCCCTTGTGGAATAGCCGGCGGTCGTTTCAAAAAAGAGCGCTCTTTGAACGGGAGTTGCTCTGTAAGGTCCGCCATGTAATTGGCAGGACAACTTGGGATTACTCCAATGTAAAGGCCGTAAATCCAAGCATAAACTACCACCACTGCGACGAAAGCCTTAGAGACCAATTCTATGAATTTGAATGGGACATCAGTAGAATTGACAGGCACACGATTTTCACCACGCAGTCTAATTACCCGATTAAGGGTTTTCATGTTTTGCTAAAAGCTGTTGCTATCCTAAAGCGAGATTATACGGATGTTCGAGTTTTTTCCGCGGGGCACAAGCTTCAGGGCAATTCCTTTTTGGCACGGCTTAAAACTCCGGGTTACGGTCTCTACATTAATAGACTTATTGAAGAACTTAAACTTGAAGATAACATCGTATTTACTGGGATGCTTGATGCTCAGGGTGTTGTTGATCGATTGTCTAAGACGCATGTGTTTGTAGTCCCGTCTGCAGTGGAGAACGGTTGTAATGCCCTGCACGAAGCAATGATACTCGGAGTTCCGTCAATCGCCGCTTTTTCTGGCGGAATGACCGATATGATGGTTCATAAGGAAACTGGGTTTATGTATCCATTCATGGAAGAAGCCATGCTTGCCGAGTATATCAGGCGAATTTTTGCCTCAGACGAGGTAGCCGATAAATTCTCTGTGGCCGGAAAGGCGAGTGCGTCTAAGCGTCATGACCGGCAAAAGATAGCGAACACGACAGTAGACATTTACAGGCGAATCCTACTTTAGTCATCGCACCGACCCCGCACTAACCGCGACACTAAGTGTGTGGCGCGGGTTATATAAAATCACAGAGCACCATCGGTTGAAGTGACGATCGAACACCGATAAAATGCGAGACGATGAACTTGGTCTACGATGCGAAGGGAGGATTATCGTGAAGATTACGTTTTTTTCAAATTTTCTTAACCACTACCAGCTCATGTTCTGTGAGGCAATGGTTAGGCGGCTAGGCGACGGTTTCCGTTTCATCGCAACCGAATCCATTCCACAGGAGCGACTAGATCTGGGATTTCGGGATATGAATGAGGCTTATCCATTCGTAGTTGCTACCTACAGTAGTGAGGCGGCCCGCGCTGAGGCCCTGCGCCTGTGCATGGAGAGTGATGTTATCATCACTGGTTCTGCTCCTGAGGAATACACGATTCGCCGCATACAGGAGGGCAAAATGACGTTTCGCTATTCTGAGCGAATTTACAAACGTGGTCTGTGGCGCGCTATGTCGCCGAGAGGTTTTGCGCATTTGGTTAAGAATCATCTGCGTTATAGGCAAAAGCCCCTGTATATGCTTTGCGCTAGCGCATACACCGCATCCGATTTTGCCATGACTGGTAATTACCTCGGCAAGACGTATAAG
>Ga0209104_1000062_pt1 | contig 16918 bp, 16 predicted proteins | sample JTO19cmmetaG_FD_184156 | JGI IMG/M metagenome (GOLD analysis project Ga0209104, IMG submission 184156) | Freshwater bacterial and archeal communities from Indian Creek, Illinois, USA to study Microbial Dark Matter (Phase II) - JTO19cm metaG... | ecosystem: Environmental > Aquatic > Freshwater >... | reverse complement strand
TATATACATTTTGTGTTTAATCTTTTTTGGCTCTCTGGGGTCGGGAATGCGGGATAAGTTGTTCAATAACTTTACCAGCAATGGATAGCTTACTTCAAGCTGCGCTACAGCTGCACCCTGCATTGCGACTTGTTCTGCATCTACAGTGCGGTGTTTCTGCTTGCGGTTAGGCAATGTGCGGCGGGGCTTGCCAAAGCTACTCACTATCTTCTGGCTCATCGATTGTCCCTGCTCTCACCGCAGAGGATGCTACGAAAGCCACGCTCTAGAGGATAGGCGTAGATATGCTTGACGGACGAAAGATGCTGAGTGTAGCGGTCCATACGACCACGCCCAGTTGTCTCGCCTAGGAATGTCCAGTTGGCTGCTTTGTAGCAGGTTCCACGGTATTTTGCCGGATCAACAAAGGTCTCAAGCAGCACCGGCTTGTATCCGTAACGTTCCTGCCAATCCTGCCGAATCCGTTTCGTGGTCAGAGAGAGCGCGTGGCTGGCTAGATTCTTGATCCGTACCCACGGGAAGATGAGAAAACGGGTGTTGTTGACGACTAAATACAGTCGCCTGCTACGGTCTTCATACGTCCAACCTATCCAGCAGTCCCTCATCTCCAATGCCCATGCTGAAGCTGCAAACAAGAGGCACCCTAAGGGTTCGCCGTTTCTAGCATAAATAAAATATCGCTGGTGTGCTCCAAATGGCTGTTTGTACCCTAGACTGTGGTACCTAGCGACATATTGGTTCCACAGCCGCATGTCATCCTTTCCAAACACAGGCTTGACTGCGGCCAACACGCTAGCTACACTGCCGGTTATCTCAGATGGAGCGTCAGTCTCTGTAGTTATAGCTATTCCTCCAGATGCTCTGCGCTCTGAAGATTGCTTCTTTGGTAACTTTATCTCGCCAGCTGCCTCTAGTTTCGCAAACAGCTCAAGACAAGATTCTACCTTGTTTCGCCCGTTCGGCGACACCCACTCAAGGTGCTCGCAGACGGTCTGCGCCAATTCCTTCCGGCTGAGCTTGTGAAAAATACGCACCGTTTGTTTCACTACCCAAAGGTCTTCCTGCGTAAAATCCCGTCCGCACATTAGGATTGTCTCTTCTCGTGCGTCAGCCATGGCGTGGGCCTCCCATCTTTTATACTCCCCCACGCTATTGTCTCACATAGACTTTTGACTGTCCAGTCCCTCTGTGCGACAAAATTTCTTTACCATGACCCCTTAACCCTTGCCACGTAAGGACCTCAAAACTTATGCGTCAGCTCTGAATCACTCTTGTGTGGAACGCGAAAAACCGTCCCTAGCTCTTCACCTAACTTTCGACAATTTTCAGCACACCTAGATTTAGGCCAATTTGCCAATGCATTTTACTGCGCCCACAGGCAAATTCGATGGCTACAATGTGTTCTAGGGAGTGTCCTTTAGTCTCAGCGCTGATTTCCACTATCCTACCTAGGCCCCGCGCACTATGATGAACCATCATCTGCGCTAGGGGAACGGGCGTTCTACTCGTAGTAATCGTAGTAGTATTACTAACCGTACTAGCCCCAAATCCCTCGGTTGCAAAACGAGAAATGAGTCCCTTCTTGCCGCGGTACTGAGTGGGGGCGAGCACGGTCAGGTGGTCTTTGGCACGCGTGCAGGCGACATAGAATAACCTGCGCTCTTCTTCGAGCTCTGCGCCTGCGGTGGCGAGAACATGCGGCAGCAAGCCCTCTATGGCGCCGATGATCCACACGGCGACAAACTCAAGTCCCTTGGCTGCATGGATGGTCATGAGGTTAATGGCGCCCGGAACCGCTTCTTCTCGTCTTGACTTAGCCATGGCCTGTTCGAGCTTGGCTAGGTGCTGGAGGTAGAGCCCTATGTCGTCAAAACTTTCTATGTCCTGCCGCAATTCTTCGCACATATTCACATACTCGAGTTCAGGCAGACCCCGGCGCTCTGCGTACCAGCGCAAATACTGTCGGTAACCCATCTCATCAGTGTAAATTCGTAGCACTTCTAGGGGTGTTTGTTTTTGGGCATTATGAAGATTTGCCCATAATTTGGCGAGCTTCTCTTGGGACACCATCATTTGAGCGGCTTGCCAAAGGGGGTGGCCCTGGCGAACTAGGAGCCGGAGCTTGCTGCCTTGCTCCTCGCTTAGGCTGAGCTGACGCCGGCCGATGGTCAAAAAGCAGTCGATGTTCGTTGGATCAAGAGATAGCTTTAAGAAGGCTACAACCTCGCGAATCACCCAGTGTTCTTCGAAGGAGCGTTCCTTGTCCCTGACCACGAAAGGGATGCCTTCGGCAACCAGCATATTCACCAGTTGATGATTGTACTGGTTGACACGGTAGAACACCGCCATCTCATCAAGTGGTATCCCCGCATCTCGTTGCCTCTTAACCATGTTGAGAACGCCTTTCGCCTCTGCCCACTCATTGTTGGGGGTGAGTAAAATCGGGGCGATGCCCCCCGGTCGTACCGGCTCACTAGTAGTTGCTTGGCGAATCAAATTTTGGGCAATCACCCGATTTGCGAATGAGATAATTTGCGCGGAAGACCTGTAATTATGCCTGAGGTCTATGCGCTCCGCATGGGGAAAGTGTTTGGAAAAATTTAATAAGAATTCCGGATGTGCCGCACGCCAGCCGTAGATGGCTTGATCTGTGTCGCCGACCACGCAGACATTGTTCCTTGGGCCTGCTAACAATTTGAGTATTTCATACTGTGCCGTATTTGTGTCCTGAAACTCATCGACCAACAGATACTCGGCCCCGAGTTGCATCTCTCGCAAGGCGTGCGGCTCATTCTTAAGCAATTTATAGGCTTCACAAAGCATGTCATCAAAATCTAGGGCGGCGGTTGACTGCTTTGCCTCTTCATAATCTGCCCACACCGAAAGGAGTAGCTTGTTTGTCGCGGCCACATCTTCGCGCAGCAAAAGGTTGTTTTTGTGCCAACTTATGGCCTGCTGCAGGTTAAGCACTAAATCGTCCTTGACTTCCTCACCTATCTTGCGTAGCGCGGCGGAAATCCAGTCCCTTTTTTGCTTGTCAAGCGCCACTTTGCCACCGAAACCATGCCTCTTTAATAAGCTAAGACAATGACCATGGAAAGTGCCAATATTGAGTCTTGACACCAACCTTTGCTCATCAGGCAAAAGTTGAACAATGCGATTTCTCATTTCTATCGCTGCGGCCTTGGTAAATGTAGTCACGGTGATATGAGTGGGACTTATCCCACTAGCCAGCAATGCTCCTACACGGGCGGTTACCACCCTGGTCTTACCGCTACCTGGGCCAGCCACAACGGCAAGTGGGCCATCGCGGTGGATTACCGCTCGGTGTTGGGATTCATTAAGCTGGTACTTTGTTCGGCTGAGGTTGGCGATAAAATTATTAAGGTGCATCAGTTCACTCCCGTCCTGGCGACGTCATACTGAGGAAAAGGGGCAAAGGGACCGGGATTCTTGTGAAGCGCGAAGAACCGTCCCTAGCGCTTCAAAGAACCGTCCCTAGCGCTTCGCTTTCGCTTCATTTCCAGCAGGCGAGTTGGATGCGGGTGCTGCCGGCGTGTGGTGGGTTGGTGGTGAGAAAGTCGTAGGAGGCGGTGCGGGTGAAGCCTGTGTCTTGGGCTAGTTGCTCTAGCCCTGATGCTGGGAAGAAAGTTTGGCGATGCACTTCGTCGAAGCGGGTCCAGGCGGTGGGGTGACTCTTGACAAAACCTGTTAGACGGTGGGTGATGAGGGTGTCAATCACTTGTACGTGCCAAAAATAGCAGCTCTTATCTCCTATGCGGGTGTACTCTGGGCGTGCCAAAAAACCGGCTAGTCGAGCCGGGCCGTGGACATCAAACAATAAGAGCCCGCTTGGCTTAAGGAGAGAGTATGCGCCCCTGAGGAATGCTTTCAACTCGTTTTCGTTACGCAAGTAGTTAATGGCATCACAAGCGGCAATAATGATGTCAAAGGGGCCCAGCGTGGGTGGCAGCTGACGCATATCGAGCAGCATAAAACTAACTGCTAGGTTACCCCGCAACTTATGCTCGGCTTGCGTCAGCATCTCGGCAGACAAATCAGAGGCAGTGATAAGGTGCGCATCCTTGCCTATTTCTCTGGTGAGATTGCCTGTGCCGCAGCCAACTTCAAGTATAGTCTGGCCGCGGGGAAGAGCAAAAGTGGCACGCAAGTAGTGCCACCACGCCGGGTAGTCGAGATGCTTCATCCAATCGTCATACACGGTCGCCAAAGATGTGTAGGCGGTGGTCATAACGACACTGTCTTCGCTTCGCCCCATAGTCGCTCGAGGCAGTAGAAGTCGCGTGAGTCCTCCGTAAACACATGCATGATCACAGTCACCAAATCTAAAAGTATCCACTTGCCTTCAGGGTCGCTCTCGATGCCATTCGGCACAATGCCTATCTTTGCCAATTCACGCTGCACATGGTCTAAAATAGCAAAGGTCTGTGTACTAGAGTTCCCACTTACTATGACGAAACAATCAGCGACAGAAGACAAATCTCGCAAATCGAGTATGATCGGCCGCAGTCCCTTTTTGTCAAGGGAAAGCGCCGCCACTCGCCGTGCTAGGTCTAACCCATTAATACCCAGTCACTCCTTTCTAATAAAGTCTGTGCCTAGAACAATGGTGACATCGGAGTTGTGGGCCGCTGACTCACTAGCTAAAAGGCCCTGTCCGAGCGCACGAAACACCATCTGCGCAGCATCATCCTTGCGATCATGCGCCGTTATCCGTGTTTTTTCCACGGTTTCTGTTGCTGTCTCGAGAGCGATGACATTAAAACCCCTCCGCCTGAGGGCACGCGCTACGGGTTGCCCGGCCGCATTGCCTGTGGCATCGCGGATCATGACGGTGATGGCATTAGTCTCTTCTTTCGTATTCTGCCAAAAGTGCATCGCAAGGATAGCATCTAGGGCGGAGTCGTCGATTATCCAATAACTGACGCCTTGTATCCAACCCTCACCACCAGGCATGGTCAACATGGTAACTTTGTCGGCACTCACATTGTCTAAATGGGGCAGATGCCGCAGAACGGCTGCCCCATCGATATTAGTGCGAACGCTGCTTAATGCTATCTGCACAATCTCATTTATCCGCAACAAATTGCCCGGGCGCAACAAAGTTCGCGTCATGGCTAGCAGAAATTTCTGTTGCCTGGCGATGCGTCCGATATCCCCATCCCAACCCCGGTAGCGAACATACTGCATGGCTTTATCGCCGTCGAGAATTTGCTGCCCTTTTCTGAGGTTGATGAGCAAGTCTTGGAAGGGGTCATGGTAAAACATATTCTTTTCGACAAAAAAATCTACCCCACCGATGGCATCGATGACCCGACTAAAGGCTCTTGTCTCTACCCGCACATAGTAATGAATCGGTATGTCTAGTAGCTGCTCTACCGTATCTACTGCGAGCATGATTCCGCCATGGGCATGAGCATGATTAATTTTGTCAAGACGCGTGCGGCCCGGAATTCTTACCCTACTGTCGCGAGGTATGGAAATGACATTCATCACCGAAGTGGCGGGATTAAAACTCGCCACGATAATAGTGTCGGTACGCAAGGCCCCTTGCGTACCACCCGGCAGGAGACCCCTATCCGCACCGAGGACGAGTACATTGACGCGCTCATTGATCAGGGGGGGAGTGAGCACTGCAGGCCCCTCGGCCACAGGGCTCGCACCTAGGCTGTTAAATAAAACAACGGTTGCGCCTACCATGCCGCATACCAAGAGCCCCAGCGCGGCGCCCAAATATCGCAACACCTTGTGCATAAAACTTCTGCCTCCTAATAATCGCTTAAGCATATATTATCATGAAAAATCGCAAACTTAGTGTGATTTTATGGCAAATAAAGCTTGTTTTTGTATATATAATTTTCTACCGCGTCGGGAACTAAGTAGCGAATGGACTCTCCCCCGGCAACGCGGCGTCGCACATCAGTAGAAGAAATTGCCATGGCCGGCACGGAAATGAAGTGAATATTGCCTTGATTGCGAAATCGGGCTAAGTCCTCTTTGTTCATGTAGTTTTCGAGCGTAAAGCCGGGCCGGCTAGCAGCGACAAAGTGGCAAGCTTTGAGCAGTTCTTCGGCGCGGTGCCAAGAAAGTATGTCGCGCATTACATCGGCCCCCGTGATAAAGTACAGCTCAGCAGTTCTACCATACTCCGCCGCTAGCTGAATCACCGTGTCAAAGGTGTAGGAGTGACCCGGACGGTCAATCTCTAGCCGCGCAATTTGAAAATCTGGATTGCTGGCAATGGCCAAAAAAGTCATCAGGTAGCGGTGTTCTGCCCCCGTTACCTGCCGACCTAGTTTGTGGGGGGGCTGTCCTGAGGGCACAAAGAGCACCTGCTCCAATGAAAATTGGTGTCGGGCCGCCTCGGCCGTAACGAGATGCCCTAGGTGGATGGGGTCAAAAGTACCCCCCATGATTCCGATGCGCATGCCCGTTCCCCCCTACATAGGCTCATCGTCGTAAAAGTTGAACTCGGCAGCACCTATGCGCACCAGTGCACCTTCTCTAATGCCAGCCTGCCGCAACATGTCAAACACCTTAAGCTGCCGCAAGGACCTTTGCAGGCGCACAACCGAATCATCGTCCTCCATATCGCAACGCGCAACTATACGCTCGACTTGCGTGCCCTTGACCACGAAGACACCCTCCTCCTCACTGAGAGTCAGTGGCACGTCTGAGGCGTTCTCAGGCAGGGTGCCCAGTTGATGTATCTCCGGCGGTGGAGTAGCTTCGACTAACGCCAGTACCCGGTAGAGCAAGGGAGGCACTCCCTCCCCAATCACGGCTGAAATCGGAAAAACTTCAAGCGATAGTTCCCTGACCCTCTCTATCAGCGCTGCAAGCTCTTGTTCGTCGACGATGGCGTCGACCTTGTTAAGGGCGACCACCTGTGGGCGAGCAGCCAAGAGAGGCGAATAACTGGCAAGTTCGCGGTTGATAGTGATAATATCCTCGATGGGGTCCCGGCCCTCGGTGCCGGCAGCATCTACCACGTGTATAAGCACGCGCGTTCGCTCGATGTGTCGTAAAAACTCGTGCCCTAGCCCTTGCCCAGTGTGTGCGCCCTCAATGAGGCCCGGAATGTCAGCCATAATAAAGCTCTTGCCGCCTACGGCTACTACGCCCAGATGAGGTTCTAGGGTTGTAAAAGGGTAGTCAGCAATTTTGGGGCGCGCCTGAGAAACAACAGAGAGCAAGGTAGATTTACCCGCGTTAGGAAAACCCACCAGTCCCACGTCCGCGATACTCTTGAGTTCGAGGCGAATCTCTCTTTCTTTGCCCGGCTCTCCTTTTTCGGCATAGGTGGGCGCCTGATGTACTGAGGTGGCGAAACGAGCATTGCCTCGGCCCCCTCGGCCACCGGCAAATAAGAGCACCGTCTCCCCGGGCGTCGATAGGTCAGCAAGGATAATATTGGTTTCTTGGTCGTAGACGACCGTGCCAGGCGGGACGCGAAGCGTCAGGGGTTCGCCGGCGCGACCATGGCGATTCTGCCTGCCGCCCTTCAGGCCGTCTTCGGCGCGGTAGTTCTTCTTATAACGGTAATCCATCAAAGTATGAGCGTTAGGATCGGCCACTAAGTAGACGTCGCCTCCCCTTCCTCCATCACCACCCGCAGGACCACCCTCGGGTACGTACTTCTCGCGGCGAAACTGCGAGGCACCGTTTCCTCCGTCACCGGACTTGACGGTTATGCGAACTCTATCAATAAACATCGACTACCTCCTTTCCATATCCGGCCACAAATGAGGCCAGAAGATCGGTCCCTGCGCCGCTAAATTTAAAGTGCCAGTTGCTTTCTGCTTCACTGAGCGCCAGCGATACGGCAAGAACCCCTCTGTCTTGGGCTAACTCTAGATAGTGTGCCCAAAGAGTGTGCAGATTTCGCGCAAAAGCAGGCCATTTCTCACCAAAACATTGCCAATTGCCGGACGCCTGAAAGCCTAATTTGAGGGCATTCTGCTCCGCTAGACTCCAGATGTCGAACAAAACACAACTGAGCGCAGGGCTCTCAAGGTTAAAAATGAGGCTCGCCGTGCGCACGCGGTCCGTAACTTTATCTAATTTTTGCAAGACATCCTGAGTTGGCTTTTGCAGCTGCATAAATCCATACACTAATTGCAAATCATTTTGTAAGTCGTGGCGAAATTGAGCGAACCTGGCGCTGACATCTGGACCTATGAATGTGTGAACCTGCTGTTCCTCGCCTAAGAAAAAAACCCGGCTCTCCGGGTTCTTCTCGGTCAACATTAGTTTGCTTCGATAGCGTAGACGCTGACCTTTTTACGGTCCTTATCTAGACGCTCAAAGGCTACCTTGCCGGTGACAAGGGCGAATAGAGTGTCGTCGCTGCCAATACCTACGTTAAACCCAGGATGTACCTTAGTGCCACGCTGGCGAACAAGAATTGTTCCAGCATTGACGCTTTGTCCATCTTGACGCTTCACACCAAGTCGCTGCGAATGACTATCGCGACCATTTCTAGAACTACCGACGCCTTTCTTATGTGCCATTTACTGCACCTCCCCTACCTAGTTAACGTTAATAGATTCGATAATCAATTTGGTGAATGGTTGACGGTGGCCATTCTTTTTACGGTAGCGGGACTTTGCCTTGTAGCGGAAGATAATGATTTTCTTCTCTTTACCATGCTCCACTACTTTAGCGGCTACTGTGACATTAGGCAGGAGCGGAGTCCCGAAAGTGGTGTCGGCTCCCTGTGAGACCGCGAGAACTTCGGTGAAATGATACAAGTCACCGGCATTAGCTGCGAGCTTCTCTACCATAATCATGTCGCCTTGCTTTACCCGATACTGCTTGCCACCGGTTTCTATAACTGCAAACATACTGGCACCTCCTTAGTTTGACTCGCCGTTTCGCGGGGGCACAAGGCTCTTTCATCCCTTAACGCGCGGTATCAAGTTGTCATCGCCAGATGAGACAACCTTACAAGTTATTATTCTATCACGCAGGCATAGTGCGGTCAATCGGAAATCTCAATCACCTCGTGACATCCCCGAGTTTAGGCATGACAAAGAGCTTAGCACGGGCATAGGTGCGCTGCACCTTGATGATTTCAAAGGTCGCCTTCTTGCCCACTAAGTCGGCCGCGTTTTCTACTTGGATGACATAGCCTTCCACCCGCGATACGCCATCTTCGGGGCGATTATTGTGCACGCTATCGATGAGCAAAGTGTGAATTTCTCCTAGGGCCACGGGCACGGCAGTTCTCTCTACTTCTTCCACCGAGCCAGACAAGGCAATTTTGTATTCATCGGAATTCATCTGCTGCGACCCGCGAATGAAAATACGCTTGTCCGTCTCGCGCTCTAGGCGCTCGAGGTTGACCGCATTAACCCCGATTAAATTGCCCGCCGTTACAGGATGAACCTGAACTAGTACGGCTGGGTCGACGGTGGCCTTGAGAAAGCGCTTTAGTTCTCCCTCAATGCGGCTGCCGGCAATTTCTTCCGACAGTATAAGTCCAGTCCCATCGCAACAGGTGCAGTTTTTTTGCAGTAACTCGCTGATACTCTGCCTTACTTTCTGCCTGGTCATCTCGACTAGGCCTAACTGCGTAAGACCAAGAATCGAGGTCTTAGTCTTATCGCGCTGCACGACATCCTGCAAGGTGGAGAGTACCTTTTTCTGGTGCTCCTCTTTCTCCATATCGATAAAGTCAATGATGATGATGCCGCCAATATTTCTTAAACGAAGCTGACGGGCGATTTCGCGCGCCGCCTCAAGGTTGGCTTTAAGTATGGTATCGGCGAGATTGGTGGTGCCCACAAATTTACCGGTATTGACGTCAATGGAGGTCAGGGCTTCGGTCTGGTCAATGACCACATATCCGCCGCATTTCAGCCACACCCGACTCTTCAGTATCTTCTCGAGCTCTAGCTCGATGCCAAAGGCCTCGAAAATGGGTTGCGGCTGCTGAAACAAGAAGATTTTGTCCTTAAATTGTGGGCCTATATCTTCCATTAATGCGAGTATTTGTTCGTATTCCTCGGCGCTGTCCACAAACAAGCGTTGTACGTCATGGTCGAAACTGTCGCGAACAATACGGTAGAGCAGGTTTAGATCCTTGTGCAGGAGACTTGGCGCCTTGGCTGCTTTGCCGCGATTTTTAATGCGGCGCCACAGCTTGTCTAAAAAATCGATATCTTTCTTGAGGTCTTCCGCCGCGCATCCCTCCGCCATCGTGCGCACAATGACGCCCATGCCCGCAGGGAGAAATTCCCGCACTAGTTTGCGCAGACGGTCCCGTTCCTCTCCCCCCGCGATGCGGCGCGAAATGCCAACATAATCGACCGTGGGCATCAGCACCACAAAGCGCCCAGGCAAGGAGATGTGACGCGTGACCCGCGCTCCCTTGGTGCCGAAGGGGTCCTTGGCCACTTGCACGATAACATGTTGCCCCGCTTTTACTACATCCTTGATGGAAGAATTGCTTGTGATTTTCTCGGGCATTTCATCGAGGCCCTCTACATTTTCTAGGGCATCGTCCACGTAGAGAAAGGTGTTCTTGGGAAGCCCCACATTTACGAAGGCCGCCTGCATACCGGGCAGGACATTGGCCACCTTGCCCTTGTAAATATTGCCAACCACTCTTTGGTCAGCATTGCTCTCCATGTAGAACTCAACCAACTCACCGTTCTCTAAAATCCCCACCCTCGTGTCACGGGTGTTGCAGTTAACTACTATGTCCTTCATTAAGATTCTCTCCCCCTTCTAGCCATCTCTCGAGGGGCGTAACTAAATCTTTGTCTCTTAGATAGAGTTCTTTTCGCACAACGTGGTCGTTTTTCCATTTCTCTTGGACCAAGGAGCTCAGTAGGGCGAGGTATTCATCGGGGCGCAGTACGATCGGTTCGCTGCTGCTGAGCACGGCACGCAACTTTTGTCCGATAAATTCTGCCTTGCGGACTAGTGGTTTTGCGTCTACCTGCTTGACACTCTTCTTGGTTTCTTTCCTAAAAGGAACATTCTCTAGGGCGGCAAATTGCCGCAAGGCCTCTTCGACAGCGCCACCTTGGGGCAGGCTTATCTCATACTCTGTCCACGCCACTTCCGCCGCTAGCGGCTTTGCTTTCGCACCGACGACTACTCCCCCCAAAAAGCGGAATTGCTCATGGCCGGTTGTAGTAGCGAGCCTAGTAGCTAACTCCGCGAGAGAGAGCGCGGAGGACAGGGTGAGGTCGACGTAGTCGGCTTCACTGCGATAGCCAAGGGGCATGGGAGCAGCTAGGGACAAAATGGGGTGCGGATTAAAACCCTGACTAAGAGCCAGGGGGAGCTCAGCGCGTCGAAAAAGGCGGTAGTAGGCGCGATGTGTATCGAGGTGAGAGATATAGCCTAGCTCGTCGGCGCGGGAAAACTTGAGCCACAGCCTCATTCTCTGCGCCCCCTTTCCGTAATTGTGCAGATGTCAAAGGCGCTACACACGCCGCAATCCTCACATATCCCACTAGCACAGTCACCTGTTAGAGCAGCATCCTGCGCGCGCAGCCTCTCTTGCCACAAATACTCTTTTCTTACGCCAGGCGAGAGGTGCTCCCAAGGCAGAGTCTCTGAAAGTAGGCGTTCGCGATTGGCATAAGAAGCCGCATCCAAGCCGACTTCCGCGAAGGCTTCCATCCATAGGTCAAAGCGAAAGTGCTCACTCCAAGCATCAAATCTGCAGCCACGGCGATAGGCTTCCAGCAAAACCTGGCCTAACCTCCGATCGCCCCGACTAAAGATGGCCTCGAGAAAGCTAGTAGTAGCGTCATGGTAAACAAACTTCACACGTCGATCCTTGCGCAGGCGTTCCCGCAAATAGTTCTGCCGCTCTTCTATATCCTGCATGGAGAACTGTCTTTCCCATTGAAATGGGGTAAAGGGCTTGGGTACAAAGGAGGAGACACTGACGGTCAAGGGCAAAATTGCAGCCGCACGAGAAATTAGGTCTAACATTTCGTCCAAATCAGCATAGGTTTCCGTAGGTAGACCCAACATAAAATAAAGCTTGACACTACGAAAACCTAAACTTTTCGCACCACTAAGCGCTTTGAGCAAGGCCGGAGCGGTAACTTGCTTGTTGATAACATCGCGCAAGCGCTGTGACCCTGCTTCGGGAGCAAGTGTTATGCCTGACTTGCGCACCTTAGCGACATCTGCCGCCAGGCTCACTGAGAAACTATCGACCCGCAGTGAGGGCAGAGAAATATTGACTCCATGGCAACTAAACTTATCCACTAAGTCCTTGACTAACTCCCCGATATTGCTGTGGTCCATGGTGGAGAGCGAAGCGAGTGAAATTTCCTCGTAGCCAGTATGGCGAATAGCCTGCTGTGCGGCGTCAACTAAAACAGCGGTGCTAAATTCCCGCACAGGGCGGTAAGTCATGCCGGCCTGACAAAAACGGCAACCCCGAGCACAACCACGAAAAATCTCCAGCAATACGCGATCGTGCACGATATCGATAAAGGGTAGCACGGGCGATGTAGGGATATTCTCTGGGCCTAAGGCCGCAACGACCCTTTTTTCTATGGTCGTGGGCAGCCATGCGGCTTTAGCCTTTAAACCCTGGAAAGACTCGTCGACATTGTATATTGGCTCGTAGAAGCTAGGCACATAGACGCCCTTGATACGAGAGAGTGCCTTAAGTGTATCCGGCTTGGTGCGACCTAATGCTTTGCCTTGCCGCAGCACCTCTAAAATCTCGATAATTACTTCTTCACCTTCGCCCAAAACCACAAGATCAACAAAATCTGCTAAAGGCTCAGCGTTATAGGCACAGGGACCACCGACAATAACGAGCGGATATTGCCCTTGACGGTCGGCGGCCAGCATGGGAATGCCCGCTAAATCTAACATCCATAAAATATTGGTGTAACTAAGCTCGTACTGCAAAGTGAAACCGAGCACATCAAATTCGGCAAGGGGAGAAAAAGTCTCTAGGCTATAAAGCAAAACTTCATTTTCCTTCATTAATGCGGCCATGTCCACCCAAGGAGCAAAGGTGCGCTCCGCTACGGCATAGGGCAAATCGTTGATGACCCGATAGAGGACCTTTAAGCCGAGGTGCGACATACCCACTTCGTAAATGTCAGGGAAGGCCAATGCCACCCTGATCTCTACAGAGTGTTTGTCCTTTCTCACGGCGTTAACCTCGCCCCCAATGTAACGCGCAGGCTTACTAACCCGTGGCAGAAGACTTTCAATTGTTTTTGGAATCATCACTTGCCTCCTGAAATCTGCTTCATTACTATTATAGCCTACGGCCAGGTACACTGTTAGAAAAGATGGGTGCGACGATCTGACAAACAAAAAACACATGGATAACTTCCCGGGCAATATTTTTATCCACCAGATCACCCTGCTACAGGGCTCCAACCAACCAGGCCAACCACCCTTATCCTTTAGGCACGACACTGGAGCGATGAGGGCTAAAACAAAATTTTCCTGTGACGCAAATGCACATTGAGGACTATCCCTACAGCCAAGGACGAAGCTAAGTAAGCACTTCCTCCATAACTCATAAATGGCAGAGGAAGTCCAGTAACCGGCATCATACCCATGGTCATGCCAATATTGACGACAATCTGAAAGGCGAACCAAATCGCGACACCAATGGCGAGAAAACGTCCAAAGTCGTCCTTGGCAATCGCGGCTGTCTTTAAGCAGCGATAGACTAGGAAGAACAAAGCGGCAATAAGGGCGAAGGCGCCGACAAAGCCCAATTCCTCGGCCACGACGGAGAAAATAAAGTCTGTGTGTTGCGCAGGCAAGAAGTTAAGTAGACTCTGCGGCCCGGCCATAAAACCTCGCCCAGTGAATTGGCCTGAGCCAACGGCAATGATGGACTGCAAGAGATGATATCCGGTGCCGGCACGATCCAAATCAGGATCTATAAAAACTAAAAGCCTGTTGCGCTGGTACTCTCTTAAGCCGTAAAACCACAAAAGCGGCGCACTAGTCAACCCCAGAGCCGCGAGCAAGGCCATCAGTTGGCGGGTAATGCCTGCCCCGTAAAGCACAGCCAGCAAGATGCCGAGAAAGACTAGCGAGGTGCCTAGGTCGGGCTGAATCGCGACCAGCACCATGGGCACACCGACATGAAAAGTCGCCGTAAATAATTTAAAGAGAGAGTCAATCCGCCCGAGTTTCTCCACTGTAGCGGCAAGGGTGATTACGACGGCAAGCTTGGCAAATTCTGACGGTTGCAAAACAAAGCCACCTACATTCAGCCATCTTACCGCTCCACCCCTCTCTACCCCTACGACTAAAACTAAGATCAGCAAGCCTAGGGTAACGAAGTATAACGGCCACCGGAGTGCCCCAAATAGTTGGTAGTCGAAGTAAACGGCTACAAACACAACCACTTGCCCGGCGATAATCCACAATAATTGTCGGGAGAAATAATGTAGCGGATCGTCAAATTCATTATTTAGAGATGCACTCCAAATCATCAGTGCCCCAAAAAGTGAAACGCCGAGGTAGGACAAGTACAGCCCCCAGTCAAAACTGCGCCAAAGCTTTCTATCAAAGACTTCAAACAAGGGAATACTCCTCTTGGCGCACCATGCCTTTTATGGGCAATTTGGGATGGAGGATGGCCGCCGCTGTGGAGCTAAGCGCGGGAGAAAGCCTGGCTCTATAATGCTCTAGCACCTGTTGCAGACGATGTATGGCCTGTTCTCTGCTGTTTGTGCGCGTTTCCATGATGTTCCCCTCCCCAAGCTTTACCGATAAACAACGTCAAAGCGACGCCGCAATGCTACTTATCTTCCCATCAGGCTATCGCTGGGCTAAATATAGCCTTCGACATACCATGTGGCACACGCCACAGTGCCAGGCGTTGTGCTCTGACCCTACTGACCTGCTCTTTCTAGTTTTAGGCGAAAATACTCGTCCATAACGCGGCGTGCAATAGGTGCTGCCGCCGATCCACCGCTCCGACCATGCTTGACCAACACGGAAACGACTATCTCAGGAGTACTAACGGCGTCAGTTGCGGCCCACCCCGCGAACCAACCATGCGAGTCGACAAAACGGCCGCCCTGCATGACCTCGGCAGTACCGGTTTTGCCAGCGGAAAAGTAAGGAGCCCCGCGAAAAACGCCTCCCGCAGTGCCACTGTTGAGGCCAAGACCTGTGACCTGGGTCACTTGGCGCAGGCCCTCTTTTAGATGGCGCCACTGGGTATCATCTATGAGCCCAGCCTGATTTTCGGGCGTTCTTACCAAGGAGGCCAAAAGTTCAGGATTGGTCCTGTCTACTACCGTCCCTGCTGCCGAAACGACCCTGTCAACTATAAAGGGCTGAAAGCGGTGGCCCGTCGCCAACATAGCCATAAAATTAGCCACTTGCAGGGGAGTGTAACTCTGCCCACCCTGGCCAATAGCAATGTCGGCAACTTCGCCAGGGAAGGGATTTAGCGGACGCCGGTCGAAGGGGTTACGCCGCAAGTGAGACCTAATGCCTTCGCGAAAACCCTCACTGGTGGGCAATATGCCCGTGTCATTCCTGAATCCAACTAATGGTAGCGGGGAGCGCACTCCCAGGCCAAAAAAAGCTGCGACGTTGGCGATCTGGTCTAGAACATGGGCCGTCCCTAATGAGCGCAGCAACTCAAAACTAAGCTGAAAAAAATAGATATTGCAGGACACCCTCATCGCATCAAGATCGTCTACCTGTCCGTGCCCTGTGCCAAACTGCTCGATCCAGCAGCCCTTCCCCCGCGGTCCGAGCATGGCCTCATCATGTAGTCGCCCGGTGCAGACGACAGGTGGTCTTCGGTTTAAGCTCTCTTTCGCACCTGAGACTATGCCCGCAATTTCTGTTATGGGCTTAAAAACTGAGCCGGGGGCAGCCGCAACCAGAGGCTTAGCCTCTAGTGGTCGATCTGGGTCAGCGCTTAATGCCGCAAAGTCGCGCGAAAGATGGACTGGCGCAAAAGTAGGCACGCTAATAAAGGCCAAGATACGCCCATCACGGGGGTCAAGGGCCACAACAGCTACCTCACGCGCCGCAGGCGCAGTGGTCGCACGGAGGTTTGGCAGATACTCATTGACAAGCCAAGTCTCGATATTTTGCTGCAACATGGCGTCAATAGTTAGGTGCACATTGTTACCTGGCAGCGGCTCTATTCTCTCCACCTCGCGCATCAGGCGGCTGAGCTTGTCAACTTCGACTACCTGCGACCCATCGACACCACGCAAAGAGAGAAGTGGGGCCACGAACTCAAAGGCGGCCTCTACTCCCCATCTCCCCACTCGGCTGTCTAGCCTGTAGCCGGTAAGACCAGCCTCAACTAGGGCGCGAAGTTCTTGCGCTCCCCCCGTAAAGCGCCCCAAACCTCCTAGAATATGACTAGCAACACTCCCTAAGGGGTAACTCCGCACCGGCTGCACTTCGACAAAGACACCCGGCAGTTCAAGGCGCCTTTCTTCGATGAGGAGCAACCTCGGGTCATGGAACGACAGAGGGTTATCGGTCAGGCGAACTGGCTGCCACCGTCTAAAGCGATTGGCGTGAAAGCGATTCTTAAACGCGGCGACCGTTATTTCTGGGTCAGCACCGGCGGGGTCAAGGATCATGACCAATCGTTCTAAAATTTGCTCGAGCTCAGGCGCGCGGGTATGATACATGGAGACGAAGTAGCCGGGCTCATTACTGGCCAGTACCACGCCACGCGAATCCACAATATTGCCACGAGGTGCTAGTTGTATGATTTGGCGGAATCTGTTTTCATCAGCGCTTTGCCGATAATATGTACCAAAAACAATTTGCAACATGCCGAGGCGAAAGACCATAATGGACAAGAGGATGAGAATAGCTAGGATCATTACATTCAGACGCTTGGGGAATTCTTTCTCCACCTAGTCCCTCTCCTCTCCATGGCGCGGCA
>Ga0209104_1000059_pt1 | contig 17758 bp, 13 predicted proteins | sample JTO19cmmetaG_FD_184156 | JGI IMG/M metagenome (GOLD analysis project Ga0209104, IMG submission 184156) | Freshwater bacterial and archeal communities from Indian Creek, Illinois, USA to study Microbial Dark Matter (Phase II) - JTO19cm metaG... | ecosystem: Environmental > Aquatic > Freshwater >... | reverse complement strand
TCGCCCCCGCCCTCTACGAAGCCGGCTTTGTGAGCGCCGCCGCCACCGTGGCCTCAACATCAGCCTCGGAGTGCGCGGCGCTCACAAAGCCGGCTTCGTAGAGGGCGGGGGCGAAATAGACGCCGCGCTCGAGCATGGCGTGGAAGAAGTGGTTGAAGCGGGTGCTGTCGGTGCGCAGCACGGCGGCGTAGTTTTGCGGCAGTTGCTCGAGCAAGAAGAAGCCGAACATGCCGCCTTCGCTGTCGGTGCAAAAGGGCACGCCGGCTTGGGCGGCGGCTTGGGCTAGGCCTGCGGTCAGGCTGCGCGTGCGCGCGCTCAGGGCTTCGAAGAAGCCGGGGCGTTGCAGTTCGCGCAGGGTCGCCAGGCCGCAGGCGGTGGCCACGGGGTTGCCGCTCAGGGTGCCGGCCTGATAGACCGCGCCCAGCGGCGCCAGTTGCTCCATGATGGCGCGTTTGCCACCAAAAGCGGCCAGCGGCATGCCACCGCCGATCACCTTGCCCAGCACCGTGAGGTCGGGCTCGAAGCCGGGGATGTGCTGCGCGTACAGGCTTTGCGCGCCACCGAGCGCGACCCTAAAGCCAGTCATCACCTCGTCGAAGGCCAGCAGCGCGCCGTGCTGGGTGCACAGTTCGCGGCAGCGGCGCATGAAGGGCACGCTGGCGCGCACGAAGTTCATGTTGCCGGCGATGGGCTCGATCATCAGGCAGGCCACTTGGGGGCCGTGCTCGGCAAAGGCGGCTTCGAGCTGGGGCAGGTTGTTGTACTCGAGCACCAGCGTGTGCTGCACCACCTCGGGCGGCACACCGGCGCTGGTGGGGTGGCCGAAGGTGGCTAGGCCCGATCCGGCCTTGACCAGCAGCGCGTCGGCGTGGCCGTGGTAGCAGCCTTCAAACTTGATGATTTTGCTGCGCCCGGTGGCGCCGCGCGCGAGCCGGATGGTGCTCATGCCGGCTTCGGTGCCCGAGCTCACCAGCCGCAGCATCTCGATGCTGGGCAGCAGCTTGACGATTTCTTCGGCGAGCTCGATTTCGCGCTCGGTCGGGGCACCGAAGCTAAAGCCGTCGAGGGCGGCGCGCTGCACCGCTTCGAGCACCGCCGGGTGGCCGTGGCCCAAGATCATCGGGCCCCAGGAGCCGATGTAGTCGATGTAGCGCTGGCCGTTGGCGTCCCAGAAGTAGGCGCCCTGGGCGCGCTGCACGAAGCGCGGCGTGCCGCCCACGGCCTTGAAGGCGCGCACGGGCGAATTCACGCCGCCGGGGATGAGTTGGCGCGCGCGCTGCAGCAGGGCGAGGTTGCGGTCGGTGGCTTGCATAAATGAGATAAAAAAGGAATCAGTGGGTGCGGGATGGGGTGGGGAAGGCTTCGAGCTGCTGCGCCGGGCCGGCCGTGGGGTCGTCGGGGTCGGCTGCGCCTTCGGGGGGCTCGTCATCATCCAGAGCCCAGAACAGGCGGTTGGGAATGGCGTGGCCCATGCCGGGCTGAAAACCGGCCACTAGGCACTGGTCGAGGTAGGTGAGGGCTTCAGCGCAGGCGGTTTGCAAGTCGGTCTCGCCGGCCAGCAGGGCGCACAGCACCGCCGACAGGGTGTCGCCGGCGCCGCTGAAGGTGGCGTCGAAGCGCTCGAAGCGGGCGCTGGCGAGCAGCGTTTCGGGGGCCGCGAGGTGGCTCTCGAGGTAGAGGTCGGGGGCGTTGAAGCCGGTGACCAGGGTGTAGGGCACGCCGTGCACAGCGGCGGCGGCGGCGATTTCGCGCGCCAAAGGGGGGCGGTCGTGGGCCCAATCGGGCAGCAGCCAGCGGCTCAGGGTGTGGTGGTTGCCCACCAGCACGCTGGTTTGCGGCAGCACGCGTTCGGCCAGCGCGTCGAGGTAGTTTTCGCGCTCCACTTCGTCCCACCAGGTGAGGTCGGGCAGGTAGCAGACCACGGGGATGTGGGCATAGTCGCTCAGCAGTTCGGCGATGGTGCCGAGGTTGTCGGCATTGCCCACGAAGCCGACCTTGATCGCCTGCGGGGTGATGTCTTCGAGCACGCAGCGGGCTTGGTCGTCGATCAGCTCGTCGTCGAGGGCGATGTGGTGGTGGATGCTGCGCGTGTCGCGCACGTAGCAGCCGGTGGCGATGGCCAGCACGTGGCACGAGGCGCTGCTCATGGCGGTGAGGTCGGCCGACAAGCCGCCGGCGCCGCAGGGGTCGTTGGCGTTGAAGGTGAGCACGCAGGGCGGACTGGCATGGGCTGCGGCCTCGGGGGGTGCGGTTGCGGGCGCAGGGGGAGGCAAAACAGGGCTCATGCAGGGGCGGCTGGGTCGCGGTGGGCAGAAGGGGTCTGTGGGTGCAGGCGGCGCTGGATACAATGTCTTCATTCTATGTCAAGCATTTTTCAACCATGAGCGCCCACAAAACTTGGATGTGCCTGATCTGCGGCTGGGTTTACGACGAAGCGGCAGGTTCGCCGGAGCACGGCTTGCCCCCCGGCACGCGCTGGGAGGATGTGCCCATGAATTGGACCTGCCCAGAATGTGGCGGGCGCAAGGAGGACTTTGAAATGGTGGCCTTGTGACTGCGATGTTGCTGCTTTGTGCGCCCGGCGTACAAGCTTAAATTACGATCGAGTCACAAAGGCACGCCATGCAGGAAAGCTCCAAAATACCTTGTAAAGTGCTGGTGGTGGATGACAGCCAGACCGTGCGGATGAGCGCTCAACGGTTTCTGCGTGAAGGGGGGCACGAGGTGCTTTTGGCCGAGGACGGCTACCAAGCGCTGGCGCTGCTGCACGACTTCATGCCCGATCTGGTGTTTTGCGACATCCTGATGCCGCGCCTCGATGGCTACCAAACTTGCGCCATCATTCGCCGCAACGCGCGCTTTGCCCACGTGCCGGTGCTGATGCTATCCTCCAAAGACGGCGTTTTTGATTTGGCCCGTGGCCGTTTGGCGGGCGCCCAAGACCATTTGGGCAAACCCTTTGGCCGCGAGCAGTTGCTGCAGGCGGTGCAACAACACGCGGTGCGATCGCCTTGCGCGCCTTAACAGACGTTTTATGCCATGGTTCGAAATATCTTAGTAATCGACGACTCGCGTACCGAATTGCTGCACCTGTGCAAGCTGCTCGGGAACAACGGCTACCGGGTGCGAGTCGCCCAAAATGCCGAGCAGGCTCTAGAGGAGTTGGCTGTTGAGTTGCCTGACCTGATCCTGATGGACGTGGTGATGCCTGGCACCAACGGTTATGCCCTTACACGCCAATTGGTGCGCCACCCCCAGTACGGTCAGGTGCCGGTTTTTCTTTGTTCAAGTAAAAATCTGGAGTCGGACCGGGTTTGGGGCTTGCGCCAAGGTGCGCGCGAGTATTTCACCAAACCGATTGACGTCAAGTCGCTTTTGGCGCACATCGAGGCGCTGAGCTAAAAATGCAGCATCGCCCTTGACCATGATGACTTCCAGCCGACCCAGCCGCAAATCTTACGAAGCCGAATTGAAGCGCAAGCTGGCCGAGTCGGGTCGGCGCAGTGCCCAAGCGGGATGGTTGGCGTTGGGCTGGCAAGGAGCCCTCGCCCTGGTGCCGCTGGCCCAAGCGGGTGAGATTTTTACCCCGACGCCTTTGCAGCGCTTACCGCACAGCCAACCTTGGGTGTGTGGCGTGGCGGGTTTGCGTGGCAATATTTTGTTGGTTTTTGATTGGGCTCAGTTGCTCGGTTGCGCCGCACCCGGGCAGGCCACCCCAACTGCGCTCGATGCGGCGGGCCAGTACTGGGTGTCGTTGAGTCCGGCCTTGGGCATTGGTGCCGCGCTGTGTGCCGACCGCTTGCTGGGTTTGCGCTATGAACAGAGTTTGGAGTTTGCTCCGGCCACAGGCCATCCTTCCGGGGTCCAACGACTGGCTCGAGATGCACAAGGGCAGCAATGGCTGGAGCTCGACTTGCCTGCAATTTGCAGTCGGGCGGCGTTTCAGAATTTGTTGCTTTCAGGATTTTCTCGCTCCGAGCCCACCTTGCCTCCTACTTAGCTAAGGTCGTCCATGTTTGCTGTGTTTCGTCGTATGTTTTCTGCCAAGGCCGGCAGCACGCCGACCGAACTGGCCGCTGCCGCCACGCAGGGTTCAAACCCCGGCGATGGCGCCGCGCTCGACTCTGCCCTGACTACCGAACGCCCTAGGAACGAGGTTGCCGAGGTGACGGCGGTGGTGGATCTGTCATGGTGGGGGGCGAGCCACTGGTGGGTGTATTTGATGCTGTCCCTGATCTTGATGGTGCTGGCGGCGCTGCAGGGCTGGTTCAACCCACAGTGGGCGGTGCCGCACAATTTGCCCCCTGGAGCATGGAGCGTGTTTGCAGCTGGGTTTGGATTTTTGGCGGTGTTGTCCTCACTCGCCATGATGGGTCAGTTGCAGCGGGCGGCCTTGGCGCAGCAGCAGGCCCTGGTGGATTCTGAGGTCTTGGCGCGAGAACAGGAGCAGGAAACCCGGCGCATCAACGAGGCCACGCAAGCGGCCATCCTGCGCCTGATGAACGAGCTCCAGCGCGTGGCCGAGGGCGACCTGACGCAGCAAGCCACGGTGAGCGAAGACGTGACCGGGGCCATTGCGGATACGGTCAACTACACGGTCGAGGAGCTGCGCAGTCTGGTGGCCCAAGTGCAGCGGACCACGGAGCGGGTGGGCGAAACCTCTGGCCGGGTTGAAAGCGCTTCCAATAAGTTGCTCTCTGCGTCGTCTGAGCAGCTGCACGAAATTCGTCAAACCGCGCAGTCGGTGCTTGATATGGCGGTGCGCATTGGACGCGTGTCGCAGCAAACGCAAGGTGCGGCAACTGCGGCGCAGCAATCGCGTCAGGCGGCCGAAACTGGGTCGCGTGCGGTGCACGAGGCGATCGAGGGCATGAACCGCATCCGCCAGCAGATGCAAGAGACTTCCAAGCGCATCAAACGACTTGGGGAATCTACACAAGAGATTGGCGAGATCACCGAACTGATCGACGACATCACCGAGCAGACACAAGTTCTGGCGCTCAATGCCGCCATCCAAGCCGCGGCGGCGGGCGAAGCTGGACGCGGCTTTTCGGTGGTGGCTGAGGAGGTGCAACGTTTGGCAGAGCGCAGCGCCGATGCCACCAGCCAGATTGCTGCGCGGGTGCGCGCCATTCAGGTCGATACCCAAGACGCGGTGCAGGCCATGGAGGGCTCGACGCGCGAGGTGGTTGAAGGCACGAAGCGCTCCGACAACGTGGGGGCGGCGCTTGCCGAGATCGATCGCTTGTCGGTGCAAGTGGCTGACCTGGTTGCCCAAATTGCCACCACCGCAACCCACGAAGCGCAGCAGGCTGGGGCGGTGGCGAAGCAGATCCAACACGGCTTTCTGGTGACCGAGCAAGCCAGCGAGGGCACGCGCGCTACGGTGCTGCAGTTGCGCGAATTGGCGCAACTGGCCGAAGAGTTGCGCCTGTCGGTGACTCGCTTTAAGATTGCCTGAGCCCAAGGCCGCCCATGAAAGCTGCCTTGAGCGCCTCCCCTGCCGATCCAACCAGCGCCCCCATGCAAACCAACCCGCACAGTGCGCTTGAAGCCGGATTGCAGCCCTTTGCTGCGTCAGAAGCGGTGAGTATGGGGCCCCTGGGATGGGTTTACGAAGAGCTGCGCCAGTGTCTGCAAGAGGCCGATGCCACGCTGCTGCGCTTTGTCTCTGACAATGTGGCGGCTCGCAGCGGCGACTTGGCCGAGATCGATGCCAGCGAGCTGCGGCTGCTTAGCCAGCGCTTGCACCAGGCGGTGGGGGCGCTGGAATTGGTCGAGTTGGCCGCAGCCGCTCAGACCTTGCGCGCCTTGGAGGCGGCTGTGGGCAAGCTGATCGCCAAGCCTGCCCTGGCCACCGAGGCGGCAGCCGCCGCCGTCAGCGCCGGCTGCCGGGTGTTGCTGGACTTTCTCTGGCGCGAACTGCGCCAGCGCCCGGTGTCGCCGCAAGCGCTGTACCCAACCTATCTGGCATGGCAGCAACTGGCCGGTGCGGCGCGCATTCATCCGGCTGATTTGTGGCCCTGCGAGCCGCGCATGGTGCCCCTGCCCGCTGGGCCGGCCTTGACCCCGGAACCGGCGTTGCGCACCCGGCTCGAGCGCCATGTGCTGGCGGTGGTCAAGAGCCGCGATGCCGCCGCAGCGGCGGCGTTGGTGCCCTTGACCGCTGGTTTGGCACGCGGGGCCTCAGTGCCCGAAGCGGCACAGTATTGGCTGGCTGCTGCGGCCTGCTTTGAGGCCTTGGCCGAGGGCTGTCTGCCCGACACGCTCTACGTCAAGCGGGCCGTTACCGGCGTGCTGACGCAATACAACGCCCTGGCCCAAGGCCGATTCGAGCCATGGGCACGCCACACCCACGACTTGCTGTACTTGGTGGCCCACTTGCCGGCTGCGGCCATAGGGCCAGACTGGGTGCATGCCCAAGCCATTTGGCAGGCCTATGGCTGGCAGCCGCCAGACCTGGTGGTGCAGGCAGAGCCGAGCCTGGGGCAGGGCGATTCGATGCGGCTGGCCCAAGCGCAGTCGGCGCTGCTTGCGGCCCAGCGCGCTTGGGAGCGCTGGAGCGCCGGCGATGGCAGTGCCCCGGTCGGCCCGACTTTGCAGCGCTTGGGCCACAGCCTCGATGCCCTGTGGCCGGGGGTGCCCGATGCCGCAGCCGCCAACTGGCGCCGCGTCTGCTCCGATCTGGCCCAAAGCCTGCGCCCCGACGCCGCCGCTTGGCCGGCCGGGCTGGCGCTGGAAGTGTGCAGCACGCTGTTGTGCCTGGGCGCCGAGCTCGACGACTTTGAGGCGCAGCCGCCGTCCCCCGGCCTGCACGCCCCCGAGCCACACCACAGCGCCACCGCGCACCAGCGCCAGCAGGACCTGATGCAGCGCTTGCACGCCAGCGCCCATGGGCTGGTGCTGCCGCCCGCGCCTGCTTGGATGAGCGAGCGCTACCGCCGCTTCAGCGAGCGCCAGAGCCAAGCCGCGCTCTATGGGCAGATGCGCAACGAATTGAACGCGCTCGAGCGCGCGCTCGAGGCTTGGTTGCAGGCCAGGCAAAGCGCACCGACGGCCCTACCCGATGAAACGATCTGGCCGCGCTTCGATGCGCTGCAAAAAATTGCCGAGTGGCTGGACTTGACGCCTGCGGTTTCGACCTTGGCGGCCATGCGGCGTTGGTTCTGGGCCTTGGAGACGGGCAGTTTGGAGACGGCCAACGCGCTCCTGCGGCCAGAGCAGGAATCGGCCCAGTGGCTGGCCGACAACTTTTCGGCCTTGGGTTTGCTGCTGGAAGCCATGGCGCAGCAAACCGGGCCGGCCAGCGCGGCGTTTGTCTTCGACCCCGCCACCGAGCGCCTGCAGGCCTTGCGCCCGGTGGCCTCGGCGGCCACGGCAGTGCCCCAATCCTCCGTTGCGCTGGGCGGTACCAGCGCCGTCAGCGCCGACACCAGCCCGGCCTCGGATTCGTCCGAGTCCGACGATTTGCGGGAGGTGTTTGTGGCCGAGGCGCAGGCGCTGCAGCAGCAAATCACGCAATCCTTGGCGGCGCTGCGGCTGCAGCCCGGCAGCGCGCCCGACCTGTTGGCCGTGCGCCGCGCCTTTCACACCCTCAAGGGCAGCGCGCGCATGGTCGGCCTGACGCAGGTGGGCCAACTGGCTTGGGGCATGGAGCAGGTGCTCAACACCTGGCTGGCCGATCGCCTGCCGGCCACGCCCGATTTGTTGCAGCAGTGCGCAGCCGCGCTGGAGCGCATCGCCGAGGCGCTGGGCCTGGGGTCGCCGCAAGCCCCGCCCGATCCCGAGCGCGTGCCGGTGCTGCGCGATGCGCTACAGCTGCCGCCCGTGCTCGACCAACCGGTCAAAGAGGTGGGGCCGCTGCGCATCGAACTCGACCTGTTCAACGTTTTTTTGGCCGAGGCCGACGACTGGTCGCGCCGTCTGCTGCAAGGGCTCGAAGAGCCCAAGCCAGCCGCAGACCCGCCGCTGTTCGAATGGGCGCATGCGCTCGCCGGCGGGGCCGCCACCGTGGGCCATGTGGGCTTGGCGCAGTTGGCGCGCGCTTTGGAGCAGGCGCTCGAGCGTTTGCACCAAGCGGGCCAAGCCATTGGCGCGCAGCCGCCGCTGCAGGCGGTGCTGATCGAAGCGGCGCGGCAGGTGCAGGGCATCTTGCACCAGTTTGCTGCCGGTGTGCTGCGCAACCCCCTGCCCGAGACCTTGGCTGCCTTGGCCGGCTTGGCACCACTGGGCGCGGCGCGGTCGGTGGCGCTGCCGTTGGACGCGGCAGCGCCTGTGGCCGAGCCCAGCGCTCTGGCGCCCCCGCTGCAACCCCGTGCCCTGACCGAGCCCGAGCCCGAGCCAGCACCCCTGCCCCCGAGCGACCTTGTGCTCGACCCCGAGATTTTTGCCGTTTTTGACGACGAGGCCCAGCAGTTGCTGCCCCAACTGGGTGCCGCTCTGCGCCAGTGGCAGGCCCGTCCGCAGCACGGCGCGGCGCGCAGCGAGTTGTTGCGCCACCTGCACACCTTCAAGGGCAGCGCCCGGCTGGGGGGCGCCATGCAGCTGGGCGAGCGGCTGCATCGATTCGAAAGCCAGGTGCTGGCGCTGCCCGAGGTGCCCGAGCCCGCCGCCCTGCACGCGCTGCAGCCCGAGCTGGAACAGGTCGAAGCCGCGCTGACCCAGCTGCGCCGCCGCAGTGCCCAAGCCAGTGCCCAAGCCAGTGCCCAAGCCAGTGCCCAGACTGGTGCCCCGCTTGCGCACCGGCCCAGCCACGCTGGGCTTCGGGTCCCGACCGAGATGCCCCAGCCCAGCCCAGCGGTCGGCACCCTGAGGGTGCGCGCCGACTGGCTCGACCGGCTCGTGTTGCACGCCGCCGATCTCAGCCTGAGCCGCACCCGCATCGAATCCGATTTGCTGGGTGTGCGCCGCTCGTTACAAGACATGGCCACCAACGTGGCCCGTCTGCGCAGCCAATTGCGCGAGCTCGAACTGCAGACCGAGTCGCAAAGGTCGCCCACCGAGGCGCCGGCTGCGTCTCCCGACCCGCGTTTCGACCCGCTGGAGCTCGACCGCTACACCCGCTCCCAAGAGCTCACGCGCCTGATGGCCGAAGCGGTCAACGACGTGGCCGCGGTGCAGCACCAGTTGCAGCGGGCGATGCAGGCCGCTGAAGGCAATCTGGCCGCGCAGACGCGCCAGACCCGCGATTTGCAGCGCGATTTGTTGCGCAGCCGCTTGGTGGCCTTTGATTCATTGACCGAGCGCTTGCAGCGCAGCGTGCGGCTGGCGGCCGAAGACTGTGGCAAAACGGCAGAACTGCAGCTGGAACACGGCGAACTCGAGCTCGAACGCAACGTGCTCGAGCGGCTGGTGCCGGTGCTGGAACACTTGTTGCGCAACGCCGTGGCGCACGGCTTGGAATCCGACCTGCAACGCCAGCAACTGGGCAAACCGCTGCCCGGCCGGGTTGCGATAGCGCTGCAAGCCCACGACAAAGACCTGTCCATCACCGTGAGCGACGACGGCGCCGGGCTCGACAGCGAGCGCATACGCCAGCGCGCCGTCGCCTTGGGGTTGCAACCGCAGGCGGGGCAGTGGAGCTTGGAGCAGGCCCAGCGGCTGGTTTTTGCGGTGGGCTTGACCACCGCGGCTGAAGTCACCGAAGTGGCTGGGCGCGGCATCGGCCTCGACGCCGTGCGCAGCGAGGTGCGGGCCTTGGGTGGCCGCGTCGATTGCCTAGCGCCCCCAGCGGGCGGTTGCGCATTCAGGCTTTGGTTGCCGCGCAGCAGCAGCTTTAGCCAGGTGCAGATGTTGCGCGTGGGCGATTTTGTTTTTGGCGTGCCGACCGATCTGGTGTTGCAGGTGCACCAAGCGCAGGCCCCGGCCCTCACCGCCGCCTACGCCGGTGCCCGCTGGCCCAGCGAGGCGGCCGGCCCGATTCCGTTTCACTGGGCTGGGGCGCTGCTGGCCTTGTCGGCCGAGAGCACGGACGAGCCTTCGCAGCAAGTGCGGCAGTGGCAGGTGGTGGAGTTCTACAGCGCCGGTCAGCGCGTGGCGTGGCATGTGGACGAGGTGCTGGAGGTGCAAGAGGTGGTGCTCAAGCCCTTGGGGCCGCCGCTGGTGGGCCTGCCGGGCTTGGCCGGGGCCACGGCATTGGCCTCGGGCGCTGTGTGCCTGATCTACAACCCGGTCGCCCTGACGGCCCTGTGCGCCGATGCGGCGCGCCAGTGGGTGCGTCAGCAGCGCGCCGGCGCCACCGGAGTGGCGACGGCGCAGACGGCACCCGCCGGCGCTGCTGCGGCGCCGCTGGTGCTGGTGGTGGACGACTCCATCACGGTGCGCCGCGTCACCCAGCGTTTGCTGCAGCGCGAGGGCTACCGGGTGGCGCTGGCCAGCGACGGCGTGCAGGCCTTGGAACGGCTGGCTGCCGAGCAGCCGGCGGTGATGCTGTGCGACATCGAAATGCCGCGCATGGACGGGTTCGAATTGCTGCATCAAATGCGTCTAGACCCGCGCTGGGCCGATTTACCGACCATCATGATCACCTCGCGCTCGGCCGACAAACACCGCCAGCACGCGCGCAGCCTAGGGGTGGAGCATTACCTGGGCAAGCCCTATGCCGAGCCCGAATTGCTGGCTTTGGTGCAGGCGGCTTGTGCGCGCAGCGCTCAGCCCTCGGCCTCGGTGCGCGCCACGGCGTAGCGCGCCAGCGTGTGCGTGCGCGCCTCGAAGTGGTCCACCAGCGGCGCCGGGTAGTTGCGCCCCAGCACCACGCCGGCTGCAGCCAGCTCTGGGGCCGAGGCGCGCCAAGGTGCGTGCAGCAGCGGCTCGGGCAGGCTGGCCAATTGCGGCAAGTAGCGCCGGATAAACTTGCCCTGGGGGTCGAATTTTTCGCTTTGCAGCACGGGGTTGAAGATGCGGAAGTACGGTTGCGCGTCGCAGCCGCTGGAAGCGCACCACTGCCAGCCGCCGTTGTTGGAGGCAAGGTCGAAATCGATCAAATGATCGGCAAAATAGCGCTCGCCCCAGCGCCAGTCCAGCCCCAGGTCTTTGCACAAAAAGCTTGCAGCCACCATGCGCAGGCGGTTGTGCATGTAGCCGCTCTGGTTGAGCTGGTGCATGGCCGCATCCACCAGCGGGTAGCCGGTCTGGCCCGCGCACCAGGCGGCAAAGTGGGCTTGCGCCGTTTTGCCGTGCTCCCAGCGGATGCGGTCGTAGGCGGGCTTGAAGGCGCGCTCGGCCACGTGCGGGAAGTGGGCCAGTATCTGCTGGTAAAACTCGCGCCAGATCAGCTCGCTGAGCCAAGTGCTGGCGCCGGCCACCCCTTGCTGGTGCAGCTCGTGCGCCAACCGCACCGCTTGGCGGATGCTCAAGGTGCCAAAGCGCAGGTGCACGCTCAAGTAGCTGGGGCCTTTGAGGGCGGGGAAGTCGCGCGTCTGGGCGTAGTGCTCGATCCGCGCCAAAAAATCTTCCAGCAGCGCCAGCGCGCCGCGGCTGCCGGTGCGAATTTTGAGCTCGCGCAGGTTGCTGGGTACAAAGCCGAGCGCTTCCAGCGGCGGCACCCCGGTGGTCAAGCCGGGCGGGCAGGGCGCCAGCGCGTCGGCAAAGCGCTCCACGGGGTGCGGCTGCACGTGGCTGGGGCTGAGCGCCTGCAGCCAGGCTTTTTTGTAGGGCGTGAACACGGTGAAAGCGCGCCCGCCCTGGTTGAGGATTTCGTGGCGCTCAAACACCACCTGGTCTTTGAAGGTGTGCAGCAACACGCCCTCGTGCGCCAGCGCACCGCGCACCTGGGCATCGCGGGCCAGGGCGGCGGGCTCGTGGTCGTGGTTGGCGTACACCGCCTGCACGCCCAGTTGCGCGGCCAGGCGCGGGATTTGCTCGATGGCGCGGCCGTGGCACACCAGCAGCCCCACGCCTTCGGTGCCGTTGCTGCGCCCGAGCGCGCGCAGCTGCTCGTCGAGGTCGATGAGCGACTCGTGGATGAACTCGACCCGCCGATCCGCCTGCAAGCCGCGCTCGAGCAGCGGCTGCAAGATGTCGGTGTCGAACACAAAAACGCACCACACGCGCTGGCACTGGCGCAGCGCTTGGTGCAGTGCAGCGTGGTCGTGGCTGCGCAGGTCGCGGCGCAACCAGACAAGGCCGCTGGGATAGGGTTTGGGGGCAAGGGTCATGGGTGGGCGCTTAGAATGCACGGCATGAATTCGGATTTTGCACCCACTGACCTGACACACCATTTTTTGATCGCCATGCCGGGCCTTCAAGACGAGCTTTTTGGCAAAAGCGTGGTGTTTTTGTGTGAGCACTCGCCGCGCGGGGCCATGGGTTTGATCATCAACAAACCGAGCCAGCTCACGGTGGGCGAGTTGTTCGAAAAGGTCGATTTGCCGCTGCGCCGCAGCGAGCTGGCGCTGCAACCGGTGTTGCTCGGCGGGCCGCTGCAAACCGACCGCGGCTTTGTGCTGCACCCGGCCATGGGGGCGGTGCAGGCGGTGGGCAGCGACCACACCCCGCCCGCGGTGGCGCGCGCCCTGCGCGAAGCGCTGGCGGGCCTTGAGCCCGATGACGAAGCGCAGCCTGAGCGCGGTGCACTGGCGCGCAACGAGCAGCCCGGCGAGGATCCCAACGCGCAAGCCGACGCGGCGCCCGACGCACAATCTGAGGCCAGCTCGCCGCCAGTACTGCCCAGTGCCTACGCGGCCAGCCTGAAAATTGTTGGCAGCGGGCTGGAGATGACCAGCTCGCGCGACGTGCTCGAGGCCATGGCCTGCGGCGCCGGGCCCAGCAAAATGTTGTTCACCCTCGGTTACGCCTCGTGGGGCGAGGGCCAGCTCGAGTCCGAAATCGGCGAGAACAGCTGGCTCACGGTGGACGCCGACCCAGCCCTGATTTTTGATACCCCGCTGGCGCAGCGCTACGAAAAGGCCATGGCCTTGCTGGGGCTGCAGTCGTGGATGCTGGCACCGGGCGCGGGGCATGCATGACGGCGGCCAGCGAGGCTTTGCCGCCCAATGTCGCCTTGGCTACGGCGACTGCGGCTGCGGCTGCGGCTGCGGCACCCAGCCCGCAGCTGCCCGTGCCCCCCAGCCAGCAGCGCTTTTTGGCCTTTGACTGGGGGCTCAAGCGCACTGGCGTGGCCAGCGGCAACCGCCTGACGCGCAGCGCCACCGCCCAGCCCACGCTGCGCGCCGAAGGGGCGGCGCGCTGGCCGCTGATCGAAGCGCGCGTGCGCGAGTGGCAGCCCGACGCGCTGGTGGTGGGCATCCCCACCCACCCCGATGGCGCCGCACACGCCAACACGGCGCTGGCGCAAAAATTTGCGCGCCAGTTGCGCGGTCGCTTTGCCTTGCCGGTGTACGAAGTCGATGAACGCTACAGCAGCACCGAGGCCCACAGCCAGGGCGCGCGCGACGCCGACGCCGCCGCCGCCTGCATCATCTTGGAGCAGTTTTTGAGGAGCCTGCCATGAGCCATTTGTCACTCGATGCCGAACAGCTGTACGCCGAGCTCAAGCGCGGCGTGCAGGCCCTGCTGGCGGGCAGCGCCACGGCGACGCACCTGGTCGGGGTGGCCACCGGCGGGGCTTGGCTGGCCGAGCGCTTGCATACCGAGCTGGGTTTGCCGGGCCGCGCCGGCGTCATCTCTTCCACGCTGCACCGCGACGACTACGTCCAGCGCGGCCTGCGCGCGCGCGGCGGCCAGACCAGCCTGCCCTTTGAGGTGGGCGGCGCCGAGGTGCTGCTGATCGACGATGTGCTCTACACCGGCCGCACGCTGCGCGCCGTGATCAACGAGCTCTACGACTACGGCCGTCCAGCCTGCGTGCGGCTGGCGGTGCTGGTGGATCGCGGCGGGCGCGAGCTGCCGCTGGCGGCCGACTTTGCCGCCGTGCGGCTGCCGCTGGACCGCGCGCTGCGCTTTGCACTGGTGCGCCGCCCCGAGGGCGGCTTCGACTTCGAGGTCGCCCCCGCCGCGCCCAGCAACAACCCGCAGGGGAGCAACACATGAGCCCCAACCCGCAACTCAACCGCCACGGCGAACTCATCCACCTGCTCTCGACCGAGGGGCTGCCGCGGGAGATTTTGCTGCACATCCTCGACACGGCGGCCAATTTCGTCGGCGTGCACCAGCGCGAGGTCAAAAAAGTGCCGCTGCTGCGCGGCAAGAGCGTGTTCAACCTGTTTTTCGAGAACAGCACCCGCACCCGTACCACCTTCGAGATCGCCGCCACGCGCCTGTCTGCCGACGTGATCAACCTCGACATCGGGCGCAGCTCGGCGGCCAAGGGCGAATCGCTGCTCGACACCATCGCCAACCTGAGCGCCATGGCGGCCGACATCTTCGTCGTGCGCCACAGCGAATCGGGCGCGCCCTACCTGATCGCGCAGCACGTGGCGCCGCACGTGCACGTGATCAACGCCGGCGACGGGCGCCACGCCCACCCCACGCAGGGGCTGCTGGATATGTACACCATCCGCCACCATAAGGGCGACTTCAGCCAGTTGTCGGTGGCCATCGTCGGCGATGTGCTGCATTCGCGCGTCGCGCGCTCCGACATCCATGCCCTGCGCACGCTGGGCTGCCCCGACGTGCGTGTGGTCGGGCCGCGCACGCTGGTGCCCGCCGATCTGGCGGCTATGGGCGTGCGCGTCTGCCACGACCTGGAGCAGGGTATCCGCGGCTGCGACGTGGTGATCGCGCTGCGGCTGCAAAACGAGCGCATGAACGGCGCCCTGCTGCCTTCGAGCCAAGAGTATTTTCAGCGCTTTGGCCTCACGCCCGAGCGGCTGCGCTGGGCCAAGCCCGACGCGATCGTGATGCACCCGGGGCCGGTCAACCGCGGGGTCGAGATCGACTCCAGCGTGGTCGATGGCGCGCAGAGCGTGGTGCTGGCGCAAGTGACCTTTGGCATCGCGGTGCGCATGGCGGTGATGGGCATCGTCGCCGCCAATGAAGCCTAAACGAGCAGCGGAGCAGCAAGCATGAAAACACTGATTCGGGGCGGGCGGCTGATCGACCCGGCCAGCCAGACCGATCGGCTGGCCGACGTGGCCATCGCCGGCGGGCGCATCGTGCGCATCGCGGAGCCGGGCGCGGCGTGGCCCAATACTGCGTCAGAATCTGCGCCCGAGCGCGTGCTCGACGCCAGCGGCTGCCTGGTCGTGCCCGGCCTAGTGGACCTGTGCCTGCGCCTGCGCGAGCCGGGGCAGGAGCACGCCGGCATGTTGGAGTCCGAGCTGGGGGCGGCGGTGGCTGGCGGCGTCACCAGCCTGGTCTGCCCGCCCGACACCGACCCGGTGCTCGACGAACCCGGCCTGGTGGACATGCTCAAGGCGCGGGCGCAAAAGCTGCGGCAGGCGCGGGTGTTTCCGCTCGGGGCGCTCACGCGCGGCCTCAAGGGCGAGGCGCTCACTGATATGGTGCAGCTCAGCCAAGCCGGCTGCATCGGCTTTGGGCAGGCCGAGCTGCCCATCGTCAACACCCAGGTGTTGCAGCGCGCCTTGCAGTACGCCGCCACCTTTGGCTACAGCGTCTGGTTGCGGCCGCAAGACTTCTGGCTGGGCCAGGGCGTGGTGGCCAGCGGCCCGCTGGCCACGCGCATGGGCCTGAGCGGCATACCCGTGGCGGCCGAGGTGCTGGCGGTGCACACGGCGCTGGAGCTGTTGCGCGGCGTGCACGCCAGCGCCTCGAGCTCCGGGCCGGGGCTGCGCTTGCACCTGTGCCGGCTCAGTTCGGCCGCTGCGGTCGAGTTGGTGCGCCAAGCCAAGGCGGCCGGTTTGCCCCTGAGCTGCGACGTGAGCGTGCACAACCTGCACCTGTGCGACACCGACATCGGACACTACGACACCCGCGCGCGCCTGCAGCCGCCGCTGCGCCAGCCCAGCGACCGCGCCGCGCTGCGCGCCGCGCTGGCCGATGGCACCATCGACGCGCTGGTGTCGGACCACAACCCGGTGGCGACCGACGCCAAGGTGCTGCCCTTTGCCGAGGCCGAACCGGGCGCTTCGGCGGTGGAGCTGCTGGCCGGTCTGGCCTTGCTGTGGGCCGAGCAAGAGCGGCTGCCGCTGCTGCGCGCGCTTGAGGTACTCACCGCCGGGCCGGCGCGGGTGCTGGGGGGCAGCCTGGGTTCGCTACAAGACAGCCTAGGCCGCATCAGCGAAGGCGGTGTGGCCGACCTGTGCCTGATCGACCCCCGGCTCCCTTGGACGGTGGCCCCCGGCGCGCTGCGCAGCCAAGGCCGCGCCACCCCCTTCGATGGCCGCGAGCTGCCGGCCAGCGTACGCGCCACGCTGGTGGGCGGGCAGGTGGTCTATGACGCGGCGCTGGCCCGCCGGGATGGATGTGGTAGGTGGATCAAAACATGAAGCGTATACGCGCCATCGGGCGATTGCTGCGGCTGCTGAGCCATATCGTTTGGGCCTTGTACCTGCTGCAATACCGTTTCCCCAAGCTCGGGGCGCCCGAGCGCCAGGCCACGGTGCGCAGCTGGACGCAGCAGGCGTTGGCAATCATGGGGGTGCGGCTGCAGGTGCTTTGTGAACCACCCTCCGGCGGGCCGTTGTTGGTGATCTGCAACCACATTTCGTGGCTCGACATTTTGATCATCAACGCCAGCCAGCCTTGCCGCTTCATCTCCAAGGCTGAGGTGCGGCGCTGGCCGGTGCTGGGCACCTTGGTCGAGCGCGCCGGTACCTTATTCATCGAGCGCCAAAAGCGCAGCGACGCGCTGCGCGTGGCCCAGCAGGCTGCTGCCGCGCTGCGTGCGGGCGATCTGGTGGCGCTGTTCCCCGAGGGCACCACGGGCGACGGGCAGGGCATTTTGCCCTTTCACGCATCCCTGTTGCAAGCGGCGGTGGATGCCGATTGCCCGATCCTGCCCGTGGCCGTGGTCTATCTGCACGGCCACGGCCAGGCGCTGCTGGGCGAAGCGGCGCGCCACGAAGCGCCGGTGTACTGCGGCAACACCAACCTGTTTGCGTCGGTCTGGCGCATCGTCTGCGCCCGTGACCTGCAAGCCACCCTGCACTGGGGCGAGCCCGATGCGGCGCAGGGGCGCGACCGCCGCGCCTGGGCCGAGTCGCTGCGCACTGAGATCGGCCGCTTGGCCGACCAGCCCCTGTTGCCGCGCACCGGCGAGCCGCCGCGTTGGAAAAAAACACCCGACAACTCGGATCAATAAACAGCCTGATTGCGGCGTGGGGCCGGTGGCGCGCCGGCTGGGTGTGTCACTCGGGCGCTGACGGGCAGTCCAGCACGCCCAAGTTGACCCCACCGGCCGGGCGCAGCCGTGGGTCGCCCAGCGCCGGTTTGCTGCGCGCGGTGCCATAGTCGGCGCGCAGTTGCGCCAGCTGCGCACGCTGGCTGTCGGAGGCGGCAATGTCGTTGCCGTAGCGCTGCAGCACCAGCCAAGCCGTCTCGATGGCTCGGGCGTTTAACGAGCCCTGGGCAGTGCGCAGCAACTCGGCAAAGGCGGTTTTGGGCTCGCCGCCGTTGGCGGCCTTGAGCGTGCGCTCGATCAGTTCCACCATGTGATCCTGGGCCTGCAGCAAGCGCTCGACAAACGGTGGGTGGGCGCTGGCGGCGCTGGCCAGCAGGTCGCCCATGGCTTTGCTGGTGGCAAAGCGGTGCCCAAGGCGATCGATTACTTTGGTGTCGGGCAGCAGCTGCGTCTGGCGCTGCGCCAGGCAGGCCAAGGCGCAGAGCAGGTTGCAGGCGGCCTCCATGTCGAAGGTCGGCGCGTCGATCTGCTGGCACGCTTGGGCAATCAGGTTGCGGG
>Ga0209104_1000058_pt1 | contig 17910 bp, 24 predicted proteins | sample JTO19cmmetaG_FD_184156 | JGI IMG/M metagenome (GOLD analysis project Ga0209104, IMG submission 184156) | Freshwater bacterial and archeal communities from Indian Creek, Illinois, USA to study Microbial Dark Matter (Phase II) - JTO19cm metaG... | ecosystem: Environmental > Aquatic > Freshwater >... | reverse complement strand
TATCATATCTGTATGATACCAAAGTAGAAGTATATATGAAGGATCATAAGTTTTATTCAGGTAGTTATTATGCTACAATTAATTGGGGTAGTAATGATCATAACACAGATCTATCTTTAGCAGAGGATCCATTGGAGCATAAGAGTCATCACATTATTTTACTAGATAATGGACAGATTGCTTTACAACCTAATAATAGAATCAAGTGGTCTGAGCCTAGCTTTGTGACTAAACCATTCCCAGAAAAACCAGACTATTTGGTAAACAAGGATTACTATAATTGCGAGGGGTTTGATAAGTGGCATACAGAAGATTCCGAAAGAATGTTTTATGATACGGAATAACTTCCTATGGTAGTAGAAATTTTCATTCCCACATACAATGGTATGTACATATTGCCAATGACTATTGAGCATTATCAAGAAAGACTTCCTGGTTGCACCATAAATATAATGGATGATAACTCAACTGATGAGACACGAGAATTTTGTGAAAGCAAAGGGTGTGTTGTTACTAAGGTTAGTTATGAAGAAAGCAATCCACATTTGCGTGGATATGAGCCAGCCTTGATGAAAGATCTTCGGAATAACTGTTGGAAAAATTCAGAAGCTGAATGGATCATGGTTGTAGATCAAGATGAATTGATTGATGTTCGTCTTGAGGATTTTGATTCACTGAAGGATTTTGATGTTGTTAAAGTTAAAGGTTATGACATGTGGGGATTAGGAGAAACAGATCCTAAAAAATTTACCTATGGTAGAATGCATCCATGGTATTGCAAGCCCTCAATGTTTAGAAGAAGCTTAGGAGAGATCAATTGGATTGGTGGTAATCATGCAGCTTATCCTCCTGAGCATGCTAGATGGGCAAGATATCATTTTAATATGTATCATTACCCTGAAAGAAACTTCAGTAGGGAGAAATTTATTGAGTACTTATCACGGTCAGTACCAGAAGAAATATCTGGTCCGCATTATGATCAAGAAACTGATATGAAAAGATTGAAAAAAGTTAGGTAGGATTGTAGAATAATTTATTATATTTGTCAAAACCAATGTCTTATGTCAGAAAAAATTACAATCCTTGCCGTGCATGTGCACGATAATGAAGGAATAGAAATTGAGATCAACAGTCAGAAAGCAGAGATGCCTGCAATTACTTTGATCGGAATCCTTGAACAAATTAAGTTTGATTTATTGACTAATCATAGAAATGAAGTTAATAAAGCTACTAAAGATTTGACACAATACGATGCCTAAGTCTTATAGAAAAAAACCAGTAGTGATTGAGGCTGTCCAATGGGATGGTAAGAATCAATTTGAAGTTATGAACTTTTGTAAAAGTTGTTATTTCACAAGCTATGGTGTTGAAAAGGATTTGTACATTGATACCCTTGAGGGTGATATGAAGGCTAGTGTGGGGGATTATATTATTAAAGGAGTAGAGGGTGAGTTCTATGCATGCAAACCCAAAATTTTTGAATTAACTTACGAAAATGCAGAATAATGGAAGAAGTAAATAAACAAGAACCAGAAATTATTATCAAAGAAACAAAGATTTTATCCTTTGGAGAACAATTGACGGGCATAGATTTCTCTACAGAAGAAGAAGGATCTGTGTACCATGTAAAAAAAACTATGGCTGATCTTACTAATTTATTGTTAGATGAGTACCAAAAAGGAGATAAGTCTCCAATTAAAAGTTTACTATTTGATCATGCAGTTGGAGAACTGGTGAGTGCACAAATGGCATTAGTAAAAGTAATCACGTTTAAAAACAAGTAATGAAAGAATTTAAATTGTTAAGAGGTCGTACTATCTTAGTAGATATCCCTCAAAAAAAAGAAACTGGTTTACAGTTATCAGGAAAAGATGAAGACATGATTATGGCAGAAGCTATGAAAATGTGGAACAAATTAACTGTGTATGCAGTTGGTGACAAAGTAGAAGATGTACAAGCTGGAGATAAAGTTTATATTCGTACTTCTGCATTGAACTTGGAAATTGTAGAAAGAATTGAAATTGATGGTGCAATGAAGTTTGTACTTAATGAGGGGGATGTTGTAATTGTTTGGTAGTCATGGAAAAGGCAATTGAATATACAACAACCAGTACAGCAGAGAAAACTTTACTTTGTGATAAGTACAATGAAGATAAGGCTGTAAGAACTATGCCTTTTGAAAATCCCGTTAGACCAAGTCACTATGGTGGAGATGGAAATGTGTATGAGGTATTCAATGTGCTTGAAGCATGGGGATTGGACAAAGACTTTTATCTTGGTAATGTAATCAAGTACGTTGCTAGAGCTGGAAAGAAAAATAAATCTAAAGAAAAAGAGGATTTAGAAAAAGCTTTAGTATATTTACAAAAACGAATTGACTCACTATGATACTGATACTTAAAACTATAGGTTGGGGAATGGCTATTATTACAATACTATTTCTTTGGATTAGCTCAATTAATTTGACTAAACCTTTTTATAATCATACACATCATGTATGGGAAGAAGATCCTCAAGCTAGGTTGTTAAGTAATGTAGCAATTGCTCTAATAATTTTGTTATCCTTTTTTATGGGATACATTAACGGCTAGTTTTAACCTCATTTTACTAGACACTTTAAAAATCCTCAGAATACAGGCTGGGGATTTTTTTATTTCAGAAATTTTTTGTATATTATAGTGTATACATAAAAAAAATTACCATGGACGTTTTAAATTTTATTTCTTGGATTAAGGCCGGTCAGTACCGAGCAGTACTCCCAACTGATGTGTCTAACTTACTTGCTGTAGGAGCAAAAGATCCTTCACGTGATGATAGTTATTTACCTCTTGCAGTTAATGCTGCACCATTACAAACTTTGTACAATACAGCTAATGTAACTCAAGGTACAAGTATTACAACAGGAGTAACTGTTAATGCCCTTAACGGGATCATTACTACAGTTTCCTCTACCTTAGCAGCTAATGCTAGAACATCATTTACAGTAACTAACCCTAATGTTTTAGCTGGGTCTAAAATTTTAGTATCAGTTCAGTATGATGAGGCAGCAACTGGTATTCCTGTAGTAGGGGTATCTGATATTGCAGCTGGTTCATTTAAAGTAGTACTTAGTAATGGAGCTGGTACAGATGCATTAAACAATGTAGTTAAGGTTCACTACCTTATCATAGCATAATATTACTCTAGAAAGACAAAGACCCTGGAAGAAACATCCGGGGTTTTTTGGTTATACCAATTATTTTTAGTATATTATAATATATAGTGTGAAGGATCCTCATTAAATTATATAGATATGTCAATTGGAAATACTAAAGATTATGGAAATAAAGGAAATAACTTTCCATATCAGTTAAAATCATTACAAGGCCTACAATGTACTTGTGATCAATTAGAGTTAGCTGTAGCTCAACTTGAAGATATTAATGGTAACACAGATCAATTAGAAGGTCTTCTTACATTAATCTCTAACTTGTTACAAAACGGTCAAGACTATGAGTCTACAATTGTAGAAGATGCAAATGGTGACTTATGGTTAGAAGTAAGAATTTGGAATGGAACTAGTTTTGATCCACCAGTATATTATGCTGCAGGTACATCTACTCCAGGTACTCCAGTTGCTCCGTTAACTTACATTAACTCATCTACTTACCTAGCACAGATTGTGTCTAACACTACAGGTATTAGTTTAGAAGCAACTCAACAAGATGTTTTAACTGAATTAGAAACTATTGTTACTAACACTACAGGTCTTGCTACTGAAGTAACTCTTACTGATGTATCAGATAATGTAATAAGCATTAATTCAAAACTTTCTGCTGCAACAAGAGTACCTCATATTAGACGTGCTATTAGTGCTGCAGCTACTATTGCTGATGATATATTTAGTATATCTTTTTCTAATGTAGGTACAGCTAATGCAACGGTTAATACAGAAATCCTTAAACCAGGAGAAACAATTAATTTTGATGCTGGAGCACTAAATAATTATTACCCTGGTGCATCATTTGAATATGATGCTACAACATCAGGAGCTGAATTATTAATCATTTATACAACAGCATAACATGCCTGTTAAAATATTTACCAAGATATTTCCAGGATGGACTGGAGGTAATTACATTGACATAAAGTCTAGTGTGGTCCCACCTCCTTCTACGTATTTATTAGATGAATTTCCTGGAGCTACATTAGGATATTCTGTTAGAAAGTTGAGAGATGCTTATACAGGATTTGCTTTTGAAGTAAGAAGAGACTCTGATAATGCAACAACTAATATTGGTTTTGTTGGTGAAGATTTAGATGTTGCTGCTTTAACTACTTTTTTAGGAGGAGGTGCTAAAGGTTATATTACTAAATGGTATAATCAAGCTGCTTCTCCGGTTGCAAATTCTGACTTAGTTCAAACTATAGCATTAAACCAACCTTTAATTGGTGTAAGTGGTGGACAGTATTATATTTTATGGGAATCAGTAAGAGCAACTAAAATGAATACAACTGCTGCTGCTTCTTTACAAGTTATTAACCCTACTGGTGTATTTTCTACATTTGCAATGGCTATACCAACAGTTACTAATATTATTGGAATAGTATTTCAACAAGATCAAGGTTCTCCAACTAGAATTGGTCAATTTACTAGATTTAATAATGATGCAAATTCAATGTCAGTTGCCTTTGGTACAGGAGGTAGTCCTGCAGTAGATGTAGGACCGGCATATTCAGCAAATACAAGTTATGTACATTCTGTTTTAAGACCAACAACATCTTTGGAAGTATTCTTAAATGGTGTTAGTAATGGAGCTACACCTGTTTCAGGAGGTAGATATGGTGCTACTACAATGGGTAATGTTTATGGTGGAAGTAGAACTGCTGGTGAAAGTTTTAGTGGTTATAATGGAGAATTGATTTTATATCCGTCCGTAATGAATGCAGATAGAGTAGGTATTGAAAATAACATTAGACTATATTATGGTTTTTAAAGGATATACATACACAGAAGAAATTGAAGCTATAGCAGCAGTTGATGCTGTTAATACTCATTATGGTTTTCCTATAAATCCGGAAGATACAACTCAATCATGGACAGCATATGAGTACTCTGAGAAAGATAAGGTATATTATATCTTATACCATGAATCATTATTACCTATCTTAGGTGAGCCAAAAGACTTTATACTAAATTTAGAAGATTAAGATGATACCCAAAAAATCTAGTTTCATAGAGGGAGTATTTCCTACATCAGGATGCAATAACTGTGGGAAGTGTAACGTATGTACGTCTGGATTGACTACACCTCCTCCATGCACAACAGAAGCTTGTGGTGATGAAGAAAAATGTGCTGAATCTTTTGATGCAGATTGTGTAGTATACACAGGAGATCCCATTATATGTCAAGATACTACTGTAATTGCACAGGATACCACAGTAGCGCAGAGTCTACACAATATTGTAGACTGGGTATGTAGTGGTGGAGCTGTTGGTTCTCAAGGAGTACAGGGTACTCAGGGAACACAAGGATCATTAGGATTACAAGGAATCCAAGGCTTAGTTGGTGTTCAAGGTCAAATTGGTGTAATAGGACCACAAGGAACTACTGGTTCTACAGGATCTCAAGGAACTGTTGGTGCCCAAGGATTAAAAGGAGATACCGGTTCCCAAGGAGCAACTGGTTCTACTGGTTCACAAGGTATAACCGGAACACAAGGACAGACTGGTACAACTGGATCCCAAGGAGCATTAGGTTCTCAAGGGGTTCAAGGGACTACAGGGCCTCAAGGGACTACTGGTGACACAGGAAGTCAAGGTATTGTAGGTTTACAAGGTACTCAAGGTATTCAAGGCACACAAGGTTTATTAGGGAATCAAGGTATTCAAGGAGTCCAAGGAACGACTGGATTACAAGGTCTACAAGGAACTAATGGTACTCAAGGTAGTGTAGGAACCCAAGGACTTATTGGAACACAGGGAATTCAAGGAATTCAAGGTGAAGTAGGTACACAAGGAACTATAGGAGATACAGGAAGTCAGGGATCAACAGGATCTACAGGCTCACAAGGTGCAATTGGAACTCAAGGTTCTATAGGTTTAACAGGATCCCAAGGAACTCAAGGAACATTAGGTAATCAAGGAACAACAGGGGATAGTGGTTCACAAGGTGGTGTTGGTATTCAAGGCACACAAGGAACATTAGGATCTCAGGGTTTAACTGGTTTACAAGGTTTAATTGGTATTCAAGGAACCGATGGAACACAAGGAATTGAAGGGATACAAGGTACCCAAGGATCAATAGGAAATCAAGGAACTATTGGGGCACAAGGTAGTCAGGGAACTCAAGGTATTCAAGGAATTTTTGGAAATACAGGTTCTCAAGGTACAGTAGGTTCACAAGGAAGTGTTGGTGCTACTGGCAGCCAAGGTACTACTGGGTCAACTGGTAGCCAAGGTGCTGTTGGTTCACAAGGTACAACTGGTAATACAGGAAGTGAAGGAAGCCAAGGTATACAAGGAACTATCGGATTGCAAGGAATTACTGGAACTCAAGGATTAACGGGAACTCAAGGACTTACAGGTTTACAAGGTCTGCAAGGAATCCAAGGAGTCCAGGGTACTTTAGGAAATACAGGAGCTCAGGGTACAACAGGTAGTACCGGTTCACAAGGAACTGAAGGTAGTCAAGGTACTACTGGAAATACTGGTGCACAAGGGACTCAAGGACTTATAGGGGATACTGGAGCTCAAGGTACACAAGGAATCCAAGGGATTCAAGGATTATTGGGTGCTCAAGGAGATTTAGGTCTTCAAGGTACACAAGGTTTACAAGGAACATTGGGTGACACGGGTACTCAAGGGACTACAGGTAATACTGGTTCTCAGGGAGCTTTAGGTATTCAAGGGTCTATAGGTGATACTGGTTCTCAAGGAACTACCGGTAGTACTGGAACACAAGGTGCCACTGGAACACAGGGAAGTATTGGTGTTACTGGTCTTCAAGGAACCCAAGGTACTCAAGGTATAACTGGAACACAGGGTCTGACAGGAATTCAAGGCTCTCAAGGTACACAAGGGACATTAGGTATTCAGGGTGTACAAGGAGTTCAAGGTATTGCTGGAACAGGTGGTGTAGTAGCATTATATGGATCTTGGTATTCTACAGTTGATCAAACTGCTGCAGCTATCAATACAGAATATATAATGACTGTCAATACAACTTCTTACTCTAATGGAGTATCTGTTGTAGGGGGTACTCAAGTAACATATTCAGCTGCAGGTACATATGCTTTTAATTTTTCAGTTCAGCTTCATTATACTGGTGGAGGGGGTTCAGGTGATGTAGTTGATATTTGGTTAAAAAAGAATGGAACTTCCGTAGCTGATTCAACTACTAAATATCTTGTACCTTCTAATCTTGCTTATAATGTATCATCATTAGATTTTCTATTTACAGTAGCAGCAGGTGATTATTATGAAATTGCATGGGCTGTTAATAATACTAATATTAAATTAGAATATGATCCAGCATCAGCTCCTTATCCTGCAATTCCTTCTGTAATTATTAATACATTCCAAGTAACTTATACTCAGTTAGGACCTCAAGGACCTACTGGAACACAAGGAGCTACAGGTACTCAGGGATTAACTGGTATACAAGGAATACAGGGGATACAAGGTGTACAAGGAACAATTGGATTCCAAGGTACTACTGGAAGTCAAGGTGCTATAGGAACAACTGGAGCTCAGGGAACTACAGGATCTACGGGAAGTCAAGGGGCTGTAGGAACACAAGGAGCAATTGGAAATACAGGTAGTCAAGGTAGTACGGGTTCTACTGGAAGTCAAGGTATTACTGGTATTCAAGGTATACAAGGTACATTAGGTTTACAAGGATCTAATGGTAGCCAAGGAACTACTGGTGACACTGGTTCTCAAGGTTTACAAGGTGTACAAGGAATTCAAGGTTTAGATGGTCTTCAAGGAGTTCAAGGTGTAACTGGTACTCAAGGTGCTATAGGTTCAACAGGAAGTCAAGGAAGTACTGGATCCACTGGATCACAAGGAGCAACTGGTACACAAGGTACAACAGGAACTACAGGAGCTCAAGGAGCTACAGGAACTACTGGATCAACAGGTTCTCAAGGGACTCAGGGAACACAAGGAATTATAGGATCACAAGGTGTTCAAGGAACTATTGGTGCTCAAGGTACTATTGGAGCAACGGGTTCTCAAGGAAGTACAGGAACAACAGGTTCACAGGGAACTACAGGAAGCACTGGATCTCAGGGAACTACTGGATCTCAAGGAACAGCTGGTTTAAATGGTTCTCAAGGAGCTACTGGAATTCAGGGAACTCAAGGTACTTTTGGTAATACTGGAGCACAGGGAACAACTGGTTTGCAAGGTTTACAAGGAATACAAGGTATTCAAGGATTTGATGGTGGTTTACTGACTCCAGGATCTTATGTAGGAAAAGCTATTAAAAATGGAACAGCTCAGACTATTCCAAACGGTACTGATACAGTAGTAACTTTAGTGGATGATTTTGATCCTAATAACTGGTTTACTTCAAATCAATTTAAACCTACTACAGCAGGTTATTATTTAATTAATGCTCAAGTATGGTGGAATGCAGGATCAGTTAATAATAATCAGACTAATATACAATTAAGAAAAAATGGTTCTACACAAGTAGCAATTGCTCAAAACCCTATTGCAAATACTACAATTGGTTATTTTCAATCAATCAATACTATTCTTTATTTTAATGGAACTAGTGATTATATTGAATTAACAGCATTTACAGGTAATCCAACTTCTCAAGATATTAATGGAGCATCAACAGGTACTTGGTTAGATGCTGCATTATATGCATACGGACCTCAAGGAACACAGGGTGTTCAAGGATTGACAGGAACACAGGGTGCAACAGGACTGCAAGGAATTCAAGGTATACAGGGATTAATTGGCTTACAAGGTTTACAAGGTCTTACAGGAACTCAAGGAGCTGTAGGATTACAAGGTACCATTGGTGCTCAAGGGACTGTTGGAAATACTGGTTCTCAGGGAAGTACGGGCTCTACAGGTAGTCAGGGTGCCATTGGTACTCAAGGTACTACTGGAACCACAGGTGGTACTGGTAGTCAGGGTACTACAGGCGCAACTGGTTCACAGGGTACAACAGGAGGAACTGGTGCTACTGGATCTCAAGGTATTCAAGGTATCACAGGTACAACAGGATCAATAGGATCCCAAGGTGTGCAAGGTATTCAAGGTGTTCAAGGTACAACTGGAACAACAGGTGGAACAGGGGCACAAGGTACTACAGGTTTACAAGGACTTACTGGATTACAAGGTATTACTGGTGAAACAGGTGCTCAGGGAGCTATTGGTAGTACAGGATCTCAGGGAGCTATTGGAACACAGGGTACCACAGGAGCAACAGGAAGTCAAGGGACAATTGGTACAACTGGTTCTCAAGGTACTGTAGGTTCTCAAGGTACTACGGGAGATACTGGTTCACAAGGTGCTATTGGAAGCACTGGTGCTCAAGGTGCTATAGGAAGTCAAGGATCTATTGGAGCTACTGGTAGTCAAGGTACTACGGGTGGTATTGGAGCACAAGGTTCTATTGGGTCTCAAGGTACTACCGGAGGTACTGGAGGAACTGGATCACAAGGGATCCAAGGTATAACTGGTGGAACTGGGGGAACAGGTTCTCAAGGACTTCAAGGTATTCAGGGGATTCAGGGAGTTCAAGGACTTCAGGGAATTCAAGGTGTGCAAGGAGCTATTGGTATTGGAACACAAGGTATCCAAGGCGTGCAAGGTTTAACTGGTCTTCAGGGTATTCAAGGTATCTTAGGGTTTCAAGGTACAACAGGAACTAGTATACAAGGAACTACTGGTTTGCAAGGTATTCAGGGTATATTAGGAACAGGTGTTCAAGGTATACAAGGAATTGCCGGTGGAGGTGGTGGATCACTTGCTATCTTAGATGAAGGTTCTACAGTAGTATCAAGTGCTACTGCAATTAACTTTATAGGAGATTGTATAACAGCAACTGATGCTGGAGGAGGACAAGCTGATATTACTATTACATGTAGCAGTGGTGGAGGATGTCCAGATGAGTATATGTTGATTGCTTCAAATAGTGGATATACTAAAGATTTTGAGTCAGGAAGTTACATTTTATTTTATGGTAGTGATAAAGTTGGATGGAATGGTGCTGAATGGGATGCAGCTTATTTTGGTAATAATGTTGCTAGAATAAAACGTAATCGAGTTACATGTGGTGTACCTTTACCAATTGATGTATTTCCTGGTGATATCATAACATTATGTGGTACAGCATATATTAGTTATGTGTCAGGAGATCAAGTAAGTCCTCCATCGTTAACAACTAACTTAGTATATGCTACTTGTACTGATTTTACTACAGGTGATGATCCTTTCACAAATACTTTATTTATTTCAGAAGGTTTTGAAAATCAAAAAAATATGTATTGTTTCAGTACTGTTCATGTTTTAAGTGAAACTTTAGCAGCTTGTAATACATTATTATTTGTAGGAATTGGTGTAGATAATACAAATGAAGGTGCTACTTATTATACCAAATTTACATACACTTTATCAATTCAAAGAGAGTGTATAGACTTAACTCCAAACATGTTGTTAAAGTTATGTTGTGAACCTTCTGTAGAAGAAATTGTATTTGATTCTTCTTTAACTATAGGTGATTTCTTTGTGGATGATGAAGGAAACTGTTGGCAAGCATTTGCTAAATCAGGTCTTCCGGTTACAGGTTCAAGAGTTGTACAAACAACTTATGTTTCATGTCAAGATTGTGTTGATAATAATCCTTGTCCTGAAAATTTAGTTGCTGAAGCATGTTGTGGTCAACCAGAACAAATATATACAGGAGCTTTACCAGGAGTTGGAACTGGTGATACATTTGTTGACACATATGGATTCTGTTGGGAAGTAATAGGTACTACACCTGCACCTATTACAAGCACTGTGTATTTAGGAGCAGCTTATGCAGGAACAAGTTGTGGATCACAAACTTGTACAAATGCTAATAATTGTCCAGATGTTTATAGTATAGCTGATTGTTGTAAGGGTGCTAGAGGATTTACTACATTACCATTACTTGGAGGAGGTGTTGCACCAGGTGATACATTTGTTGATACTTTTGGAATGTGTTGGACAGTTGATTATAGTCCATCTCCAGGAAAATTAGTTAATCTTCCTTTTATTGAAGTAGATACTATAACTGGTGTTGAAGATTGTAAGACTTGTACAAATGCTAATCCTTGTCCAGAAGAATATTATTATACTTTTGTCAATTGTTGTACAAATCAAACGGCTGTTGGTATATTAAATCCTGGTTATAATGTTGGACAAACTCTTTCTATGATAACAAGTAGTCTTCCTGGTATTGAAGAATGTTGGAGAATTGTAAGTTGGAGTAATACAGGTACTGCTACAATTACAATATCATTAGTTACAGGATCTTTTGAAAATTGTAAATCTTGTATTTTAAATGGTCCTGGTTGTCAATCTGAGTTATTTGAAGTAAGTGATTGTTGTGGAACATTACCTAATCAATTAGTTGTTGCTCCAAGTTATCTTGGAACGGGTAATACAATTGTGGATACACTAGGTAGATGTTGGTACATAGAGTTACCTGTATCAGGAACACCTACTATTATATTTGCTTTAGTTTATGACGGTAATTGTGAGGAGTGTAAAAATCAATATCCTTGTCAGGCATAAATAATTGTTTATATTTGTTGGATAAAAACCAACTGTATGAATAATAACTTGTGTAAGAGAGCCTTAGAAAATGGAGGTTCTGTTAACTATCTGATAATTCCATCAAACATTACAGAGGGATTGGGTCTTACTAATCCCTCTATTATATACCAAGATGGTATGTACTTATTGAACCTGAGACACGTTCAATACACATTATATCATAGTGAAAATCAACAACAGTTTCAAACACCATGGGGACCATTAGCATATCTTAATCCAGAAGATGATGTTACTCTTAGAACTACTAACTACTTATGTGAGTTAGATAGCAATACTCTAACGATTGATCAGTACAAAAAAGTTGATACTACTAAATTAGATGTAACTCCGGTATGGGAATTTATTGGTTTAGAAGATGCCAGAATAGTTTATTGGAAAGATAACTTGTTCCTTACAGGTGTACGTAGAGATACTAAAACTGATGGAGAAGGTAGGATGGAGTTATCTAAACTAGGGACTAAATCTATAGAAACAGAAAGATATAGAATAGAACCACCAACACATTCATACTGTGAGAAGAATTGGATGCCTATTCTAGACATGCCATTTCATTACGTCAAGTGGACTTCTCCTACAGAAGTGGTAAAAGTCAATCCAAAAAAGGGAACTTCAGAAACAGTTACTACTGTAGAGCAAAAGGTCACTTTTCCAAGAGATATTAGAGGAGGATCCCAAGTTATTACAGTAGGTGAATATAGAATAGCACTTACTCATGAAGTAGAACTATGGAAGAATGAGCAAGCAAGAAAAGATGCTCAATACTACCACAGATTTATTGTATGGGACAAAGACTGGAACATAGTAGGATCCTCTGAGGATTTTAAGTTTATGACTGCAAATATTGAGTTCTCCTGTGGTTTAGCCTTTGATGGTAATGACTTTATCATTCCATTTGGTTTTCAGGACTCTACGGCCTTTATTTTAAGACTGCCTGTACACACATTTGAGCAAATGACAAATGTAAGTTTGGAGTTAAAGCTAGATTACAAATCCAAAGGAACCACACCTAGTAAGTTAGAGAAAATGATCATGGATCCTTTCAATGCTAGTAATAACTTTCAGTTAGGTGAATTCTACTTTGAACAAGGACATACTGCATCAGCTTTAGCATTTTATTTAAGATCAGCAGAATATAGTAAGTTTGATAGTGATACTTATGAATCATTACTTATGGTTGCTAAATGTTTATCTATACAAGGTAGAAGAGGAACCACTGAAAAAGGTCTTTGGTTTAATGCATTATCATTTGCACCTGAAAGACCAGAAGCATATTTATTCCTAAGCCAATGGTATGAAGCTAGACAACAATACCATGAGGCATATCATTATGCTGTTGCTGGATTTGAAAAGTCTCATCATGCTGTTTCTATTACACCTAATGTTGGATATATAGCATCATACCAATTAAAATTCCAACAAGCAGTATCTGCCTGGTGGATTGGTAGAACTCAAGAATCAAGAGATGAATTTATCAAGCTATCTAATATGAGTCATTTACTTAATGATAATTATAAAAAAATGGTTGAATCTAACTTAGCTTCATTAGGTTCTGGGCCAGATCCATTTTTAAGATATCACAAAGGATTTTATAATAGTTTAAAACATAAGTTTCCGGGAGCAGAAACAATTGAGAAAAATTTCTCACAAGCATATCAAGACATGTTTACTTTATCCATGCTTGATGGTAAAAGAAACGGAACATATTTTGAAATTGGTGCAGCAGATCCATTCCATGGAAGTAATACAGCTCTCTTAGAACAATTTGGATGGACAGGTACTTCATTAGAGATATTAGAACATGAAGTTGAAAAATTTAAGACACATAGAAAGAATGAGATTATTCTATGTGATGCTACAAAATTTGATTACTCTGTACTTAAAGGTCACATTGATTACTTACAGGTTGACTGTGAGCCACCCTCAACTACCTATCAGATCCTTACAATGTTACCTTGGGATCAATGTTCTTTTGGGGTAATTACCTATGAGCATGATCATTACACAGATGTATCAGGATCTTTTAGAAAAAAATCTAGAGAGTTTTTATTAAGCAAAGGATACTTACTTGTAGCAAGCAACATTGCACCAAATGAAACTAGTTGCTATGAGGATTGGTATGTACATCCGAAACATGTAGATGACAGTATCATTAAGAAGATGCTTGCTGCAGATGACACAATTAAAAATGCAGAAAAATATATGTTAGGAAAATTGTAAATTTTTTTGTATATTATAGGTATGATGTCTGTATTTAAAAAGGAGAACATATCTATAATCTTAACCCTTTGTTTGGGTGTAATGTGCTTTATCTTATTAATGAGAGAACCAAAGCAAGTATACCCAGTATCTACTCAAAAAACAATTGAGAAGAGAATACAAGGTAAGGAGACTATTATTAAGGAGAAAGGTAAGATTATTGACAACAGTAAACTTATTATTTCTGAGCTTAATAATGGTCTTTTTGATTTACAGTCACAGCTAGATGCTGTAAAGAATGCCAGAGATACTTTCAACATAGTACAAATCCAGGATACTATGATCCACACTCTCTACCGCAGAGACAAAGAGAAAGATCTAATTATTGCTAGTCAAGATACTATTATTCAAGCACAGAGATATATCATTAATTCTAAGGATACAATCATAACAACATTACAATTTGATTTAAAGAAAGTTAAGAGACAAAGAAATTGGTCTCTTTTACTAAATGGAATACTAACAGGAGGACTAATATTAAAATAAAATGGATTCTACACTAACAATAATACTGTTTATAGCAGGTACAATATTAACAGTCTTTGGATTTTTCTTGAAAACTGTATACAATGATGCAAGAAAAGATATAGATCTTTTATTAGAGAATGATCACAAGAGAGCTGAAGACTTAGGTAAACTTAAAGGAAAGATTGAGTTAGTGGAACAAGAAGCTAGATTGAAGTATCAAGCTATCCAAGAACAAACTCAGTTAGAAATTAAGAACCTTGCTAGAAGTGTAGGAGATTTAACTGATACAGTGAAACAACTAATAACTAAAAGATAATGGATACAACAGCCGTAGAAACAGGAGCACCAGACTTTGGTGTATTTGGTCAGTTAGGAGATTATGGACCAATAGGTTTAGCAGTATTAGCTTTAGGATATGTAGCATGGATCTTTATTAAAAGATATCTTGCTGAAAAAGACAGACTTAAAGAAGAACTACTAGCTGACAAAAAGAAAAAAAGAACTAGTAAAAGTAAGTAGTTATGTCATTTGGAATATTTGATAGTCTTGCACAATACGGTATCTTAGGATTTGCTGTTCTAGCATTAGGGTATTTATGCTGGATTTTCCTAAATAAGCTGATGAAGAGTGAGGAAGACTACAGACAAAGACTTGAAGAACTTGAAGGAGAATACCGTGAAGACTTAGAAAAAAAGTTAGAAGAAAGTACGGAACATTCTAAAAGTTTGAAGGAAACAGTTTTGATGTTGTTTGGTAAAGGAAAATGAAAAAGAAAAAAAGAATCATATTAGGTTCTGCTATTGGATTCATAGCACTTATTTGCCTACAAGTTTTTTCAACTGGGCATGGTCATGTTGTTGTTGTAGGAGAAAATCAAGAGTTAACAACAGCAAATAAATCACTCACAAAACAAAACTCAGGTTTAAAGAAAAGTGTTTCATCATTAAAAGCACAGAATGAAGAACTTGTAGAAGATAAAGCTAGTTTAGAACAGATGGTTTCTGAAGTAATTGGTGACTTAGATAGTACTAAATCTGTAGTAAAGGATATTAAAAAAGAATTAGCACATGAAAAGGATGTTAATGTTAAGCAGTCTACTGGTGAGCAATTTGATTTTCAGCCAATCAAGTTACCCGCTTCAGACGGTAATTAAAGGAGACTCTGTTGTTATTCTTACTAAAGAACAGGCAAGAAATATTAATGTAATATTTGAAAGCCAAAAAGATAAGATAGCAGCATATAAAATTGAGATAGCATATAAAGATAGTTTAATTGCTATTAAAGATACGTTGTTGATTGAAAAGACTGAGACTATAAATAACTTTACTTATGATACATTATTAGCAAAGAGGTTGGATTTATTGGAACATTGGTTATTACATGCTGCAATAAATAATACATGGTTATATTATTCATGGATGGACACACTAATATATTCTGTAGATTTAAGTCAGTACTATGTTAGAAAAGATGATTACACTGGAGATATATTTTTTTACAGATGTGAAAAACCTATAGATCCGGAAACAGAACAAGAAGAGCCACATAAAGGGTGGCAAAAAGATTTTATTAAACCTAAGAGACCTAAAGTTACTGTGGCCCCTTTATTAAATTATAAACAATGAGAAAGTTATTTAGAGAATTAATTTCAGACAACAACAATATTAATGAACAAGCATTTGTAGGAGTTATCTCTTTCTTTGCTATGGTGTTTGTACTACTTGTAGATGTTGTAACAGGTATACTAAGTAAAGAGTTAGTCATTAAAGAATTTATCTTTGATGGTTTTATGATTCTTACACTTGGTGCATTTGGTATTACTACAGCTGGTAGAATCATGTCATTAAAGAAAAAAGCTGAAGAAAAAGAGAAACCTTCTAATGAAGAAGAAGTGGTCGATTAATAATTAAAAAATAAACAACATGCAATTAAGTAAGAATTTAGCATTGTCAGAAGTAACAAGAAGTGAAACTGCAAAAAGAAAAGGAATTAGCAACATGCCAACTCCAGAACACATTGAAAACTTTAAGAAGTTAGCTGAAAATGTATTCCAACCAATTAGAGAACACTTTGGAGTTCCTATTCGTATTTCATCTGGGTACAGATCAAAAGCTTTGAATACTGCAATAGGAGGAAGTTTGTCCTCACAACATTGCAAAGGTGAAGCAATTGATATTGACATGGATGGTACAACTATCACAAACAAACAAATCTTTGATTTTGTTAAAGACAATGTAAATTTTGATCAGATGATCTGGGAGTTTGGAACAGATGCTAATCCTGATTGGGTACATGTATCTTACAATTCAGATGGTCCACAAAGAAAACAAATTCTTAAAGCAGTAAAAGCTGGAGGAGCTACTAAGTACTTACCATATAAATAAGTAATTATGAAGTTTAGAAACAGTTGGAAATCCCAAAATAAACAGTGGGATAAGTTAGCAGTTAGATTAAGAGTATCTTCATTAGATATCTTAACAATTGAAGTAGACGTATCTAGAGAATTTTATATGTTTACATTATTGAATTTTACATTTAAAAACAGATAGTCATGATACACTCTAAAAATCAAATGATCAGATCTATGAAAAGCTACGAAGAAGGTGGTGCTTCAGATGATGCATGTATGGAAGAATATGTTGCTGCTGATGGTAAAAGAAGAAGAAGAAGAAAAAGCGGCTGTGGGAAAGTTACTAAGTACGGTAGAAGAAGTATTCCTGAACCAGTTAAAAAAGTAGCAAAAGGCATAGGAACTGCAGCATTAGGTGTAGGAGCTTATGTTAAAAGAGAAGCTATCAAAGCTTTTGCAAAAGATAAGTTAGGTATACAAAAGAAAGGTGGAGCTGTAAAAAGAACTACTAAGAAAAAGTAACTGTATAAACTATACATTCTGAAATCCAGGTATTTAGGTATCTGGATTTTTTTTGTTTAAATGATTTAGGTTTAAACTTATTTAGTATATTTGTCTGAATATTAAAATATTATATTATGGAAAACCAACAACAAGAAGAGCAATTAACTGCAGAACAGTTAGAAGCAAGAAGACTGGAAATGAAAGCTTTTTATGACTCATCTATTCCTTATCTTGAATCACAAGCTAAGTATGAAAAATTACTTACTGAAGTAGAGGAGTCAAGGTATAAGAGAGCTACTATGCAGTTTCAGTATGCTAACATGATGGCTGCTCAACATGAGATGGAACAAGAAGAATTAGAAAATGAACCTACTGAAAAGAAAGCACCAGCAGCAGGTAAAAAACTAAGAAGAGGTTAATGGCTCTTGTTAATCAAGTACAGAAAAGGGTTAGAATGCCCAAATGGGATATTGTTAAATTTCAGATTCTCACTCATTGTTATATTAATCGTGTAACAATGAGT
>Ga0209104_1000051_pt1 | contig 18894 bp, 20 predicted proteins | sample JTO19cmmetaG_FD_184156 | JGI IMG/M metagenome (GOLD analysis project Ga0209104, IMG submission 184156) | Freshwater bacterial and archeal communities from Indian Creek, Illinois, USA to study Microbial Dark Matter (Phase II) - JTO19cm metaG... | ecosystem: Environmental > Aquatic > Freshwater >... | reverse complement strand
CTTCCAGCAGGAATAAGAAGGGGGGGGGGAACTTAGTAGAGAATGAAAGGGTTGGGAGTTATACGACAATAAGGAGGGTGGACACTTGTTAATTAAATTGATTTGCGCACTACTGGTCCTAGCAATCGGTACTGTGGGCGTAGCTCCCATTACCGCAGGGGCAGTGTATGTTGAGCCTGCTGATCCGTCGCAAGCAGAGGGTGATGTATCAACTCAGGGATTTGCGATGGCTAAGAAAGTTGCCGCATCCGTGGTAGATTGGCTCATGAGAATCCATTTTCTGCGTGAATTATGGCATGAACTGCAGGCTAGGGTCACGTTCGTTCACGGTCGCACAGGGATCGCTCATTGGGCACTTTCCGGGGAACATGCCGCCGACATAGTTAATGGAGTAGTGAACTGGAAATAGTTTAACCCCCCTACCCTTTCATTCATGTTTTCGACAAGAGCAGACATATTACAATGCTATATGCGGAGGTGGTGATTACATGCGCAAGGAACCAAGCATTATCTGCGATATGGTGGGCAAGGTCTTTGCCAAATCGCAAGGTGTCGAAGTTAGGGCCTTACACAATGTCAGTCTTCAAACTGACGATGGTGAGGTAGTGGGTTTAATAGGTCCGAATGGCTCTGGCAAAACAACCCTGTTTCGTGCCATGGCAGGTTTTTTATGGCCTAGTAGCGGCAGTATTCGCCTGAAAGGAATGGACCCGCAAAAGGCCTTAGAGAATAGAATAGTGGGATTCTTAGCTGAGGAGCCGAGATTTTCACAGGTGATGAAGGTTAAGGACTATTGGCGAGCATACCTAAGCCTAGCTAGGCCAAGCAGGCCAGAACACAGCTTCGTCGCTGATGCCATGGAGATAGCTAGTTTCTCCGACAAGAAAATCGGGCAGCTCTCGAGAGGCATGTTGCAGCGCTTTGCGCTGTCTATGTGCTTGGTTTTTCCACGGCAGGTATACTTGCTAGATGAGCCCACAGAAAGCCTTGATGTCAACTTCCGTTGGAATTTAATTGAAATACTTTCTATGCTGCGAAAGCAAGGCGCAACTATAGTGTACCCTATTGCGGGGTCGCCTAACGACTCGTATCTGCTTACGCAGAAATGCCCTCGATGATGTGATTACATCTTCGAGGGCATATGGTGACCTCTGTATTTGTATAATTTCAATGTTGTGATGGATTGAAACCGATAAATTCTATGTCGGCATCTTCTCGTAATTCTTCCATCCATTGCCTAAAGGTAAATTCCACGATTTCTCGTCTTAGTTCGTCTAAAATCTCTTCATCGGTAAATTGAGCAAATTGCTCCGCCAAATCGTTTGCCTCAGCAAACCACCTGATAGTTTCAGAGGAAATTTCACCATTCGGAAAGAGGATGTTATCAATAACATAATCTTTTGTCGTTGAGAATATATTGCGGATTCTCAGCTTTTCCCGCAACTCGTTAATTCCGAAAGTTTCCACAGCATCATTAAAAAACTCCGGCTCTATTTCCTCAAACGATTCCATTATATTTTGAAGCTCTTCATCGGACAACGATATCCCAAACCTTGGTGCTTGCTGAACAACAAGCAGTTCAAGAATAGTGTCATTTATTATTCTTTCGTAAGTAACCGTCGTCCCTTCGTGGTCAAGATAAACAAGGTCAACACGCTCCCTGTACACAAAATCATCATTAACCCGAACCAAGATATTTTCGTAATTGCTAATGACACTTGTTTCATTGGCATATGAAGACAATAGAATGATCAACCCTAAAACAACTATGATTAACATTAGGCGTTCAGGTCTTTGCTCATAAAAGTACGCATAGACCAATACACGGCAATGCCGAACCACGCACCTACTCCTAATAGGGCGTGCACTAACTCGGTAGAGAAAAAACCGCTGTCCACGTATCTAGAAATACCAAAATAAAGTTGATGCGCTAGAGGAAGAATCCAGGCCGGAATAGAGGGCGCCTCCTGAAAGAAGGGCACAATAGTGCCTACGGCCAGATAGAGGCCCAAAGCGGCAATTGCCGCACTGGCGATGGGCATCTTGCCAAGCAATAACAAAGTAAACGCTTGAATCAGCATCAGCTGGACAGCCAGCAAGAGATAGGCGACGGCGTCCCTTAAAAAGAGAGGCCATGGAGGCCTGGCAGCATACGTGGACAGTGCTAAAATGCTGCAAGTCCATACCAAAATCATGATCATCACAGAGAGAATGGCAGCGCCGAAGATAACTGCGCGTGTAAGCCCCAGAGACAACAGTCCGTCCACATTTTTTCGGGAGAGCACTTCCTCGAACACCGAAATATTCAGCATGATTAAGAGCCAAGACCCAAAGAAATGTGCCCACGAAAAATAGTCCGCCCTACGGTTTTCCATGACAAAGTTCGGCGTGTCTTCGTAGAAGACATAGCGGAGTATGAGTAGGGCCATGAATCCAAGATAGACATAGGCCGTGCGCTTGCGAATCACATTGGCGAGAAAAAAAGCGGTCATTTCGAACAGCTTCTTCACGCGATATCCTCCAGGATGCTAGTTTTTAGCAAGTCCTCAAGCGACCGTGGACGGATTTCGATGATATCGCCGCTTTGGTCTAGCACGTAGCGGCAGACACTATTTACCTGTTCGTTAGGCACCTCGACCACATATTCGGTTCCGTTCCCCGACACTTGAATCCCTGCAAACTCTTCCGGCAGTTTCAGACCCTCCGGAGCTCTAAACTTGGCCATACTGGTGTTGACGGTAGCTACCTGTTGGTGAAGCTGCCCTTTCCGCATAACCAGTACTCTGTCGCAAATATTGGCCACCTCATTTAAGTTGTGCGAAGCATACACCCTAGATTCTACGTCAACAATTTTAAAATGGCCTTAAAATCAGAAAACATCAGGGTTTTAGCTAAATTTAATTTTCACCCAATGGGTGAAAATTAAAACGCACAAACATGTTGATTTATCAGCTTTTCACACTTAAAATATGGTAAAATAGTAGTAAGAAAAGTAGTGAAAAGGGGTCTTAATTATGGTCAATAAAATTGATTTTAAAGCTAAAAATTTAACATCGAATGCGGGTCTTTTTCTGCTTCTTGAGAACGCAAAAAGTAACGGGATTTTTGAACTCATTGAAAAAGACCTTTTATTTGATAATGAATCAACAAATAAAATCAAGATGAACCATATAAAGACGATGCTCTGCGGTCACTTTATTGGCATTGACAAATTAGAGCGTCTAAAGCTACTTCAAAACGATCCACTGATGAATGAATTTGATATTTCGGTGAAGGAACCAGAAACGGTATCTCGATTTTTAGGAAACTTTACCTTCAAAACAACATAAATTTTCAGAGATATCAATTTTAAAGTCTTCAAAAAATTACTTTCTAAAAGCAAGTTGACATCCATCACAATTGATATCGACAGCAGTGTCATCAACGTAGAAGGTCATCAAGAAGGTGCAACCAAGGGATACAATCCAAAAAAGCTAGGCAATCGATGCTACAATATCCAGTTCGCTTTCTGTGATGAACTAAAGGCATACATCACCGGCTTTGTAAGAAGTGGCAATACCTACACTGCAAACGGTGCTGCGGAAATGATAAAAGAAATCGTAGCCAACATTAAAACCGATGATTTGGAAATTCTGTTTAGAATGGACAGCGGTTATTTTGACGAAGAAATCATTGAAGCGATAGAAACACTTAGTTGCAAGTATTTGATCAAAAGTAAAATGTATTCCACACTCGCTTCACAAGTAACAAATCCATCTATTTTATTCGTTAAAGGCGAAGAAGGTCGAGAGACTACTGAACTTATTACAAAACTAAACACATGGGACAAAGACAGAAGATTTGTAGTGTCTCGTGTATTGAAACCTGAAAAAGAAAGAGCGCAATTATCTCTTTTAGAAGGCTCGGAATACGAATACTTTTTCTTCATAACAAATACTGAATTGCCCTCAGAAAAAGTGGTTATTTCTTACGAAAAGCGTGGCAACTCTGAGAATTACATCAAAGAAGCCAAGTACGATATGGCAGTTGGACATCTTTTGTTGAAATCATTTTGGGCAAATGAGGCAGTATTTCAAATGATGATGCTATCATACAACTTATTTTTATTGTTCAAATTTGATTCCTTAAGCATTTCAGAATATAGGCAACAGATCAAGACTTTTCGCTTAAAGTATGTTTTTCTTGCCGCCAAAATCATTAAAACTGCTAGGTATGTGATTATGAAGCTGTCAGAAAATTATCCTTACAAGGAAGTGTATAAAAAATGCTTGGCATAAAAAGTAGCTTAATCAAAAAAACGAGTGATGCTTTGTGGATAACTCACAGAGTTTAATAAATATTCGCGAGTAGAAATTTGAAAAATATAAATTGTCAAAAATGATTGAAAGGTGATGGCAGAAATGGTAAAATATTCATGCAACGGTCTAGATTCTTCGTAAAATCATATTAATTCATGCGAATGAAAATTACACGTGGAATTTAGGTGATACTAATGGCTCACTGGCCAAGAGAAGATATCTTTTTTCCCTATATCATGCCGCCTCTTTGGACCAGTGTCGCTTTTTTTGCTTTTATCATCGGTGCTGTCTGCTTTTTCGGCTGGCGCCGAGTCAGGGAAGCAGATTTTTAATGATTTTGCTTGCTGATTACTACGGTTTCGCTGTCTTCCGGTATCGCAATATGGATCGGCCGTATTTAGTTCATTCTTTACAAATGTCAGGGATAACTTCGCCGACATAAGGAAAACAGACCCATACCCGATTTGCCGGACAGCTTGCGGTAGTAAAACGGAAGATTGGACTCCTCTCCAAAGAGCAGCGCCAGGTTGATCTGGGGAAGATAGTCGCCCTCTTTGTTGTAGCCATAACGCACCTGCTTGAGGCCTTTGGAATAACTGGATATGGAAGTTGTATCATAGGCCAAGTATTCTTTTTCTGTACGCCGCCTGCCTTGAAGACAGAAGAACTGATAGCGTTCATCCTCACTAATGGAAGCAACAGGCTCTTAAAACAGTCTTGGAAAGGAAGGGATTTGGTTATGCGAACTGATCAGAAACAACTTGAATACATCTTTTCGATGTATGAAACTTACAAAATGAACAAAAAGAGGAAAGTCAAGGTTTTATCCTCAATTGTTGCTTGCTTAGTAACTGCTACGGTTATAACGGTTTCTGTGGTGCATTTCAATAGAGAAAATGACGGAGGTATGAATAACATTCTTACAGACGAGCCAAATCTTATGACAAACCACGAACCGGAGGACGTTGAGACCACACCGCCCCTTGTGGAAATTGTCGCTGAAAACGAGGACATCATTGTATGGAGCGATGTTAATATTGACACAGAGCGGCTTGTTGCTGGAACGAGGGTTTCCGGGGAAGAATGGGCAGAACACTTTCTGTTTACCTTGCCTGAAATAACAGAATACTATTTAGTGTATTCGCACAATAGACCGGAATGTTTGGACTGCATAACATTTGGTGCTGTCAGACAGGGATGTGCGACTTGCGATTTACCAACGCATTTGATAGGGTGGCGGTTTATCATTCGTCACTCTGATGGTCAGTGGTTATCTGCAGGAATTGTCAAAATCACCGATGAAACTTCGATGTTAGATGTTGGTGCATCCGAAGTATTGATAGGGGGTGTTGTTGTCCCTGTCGATGAAGTTTCAAGAATAAGCGACACTGAAGTAGTTTTGTCAAGAATTCATGACGAAGCTTTTGGAGAAACGCGTGCGTTTGGTGCGTTCGGCTTTGGAGGTTATACAATCACTTTTGAGTCCCTTGGATTTGACGAGAATATGATTGTTGATTTTGTTGGGGCTTTCAACCCAGATGCCGTGAGTTAAAAAATAGCTTTATCCTGTTTGTTTTAACGAGCGGGATAAAGCTAATGGTAAAGCATAAAAGGCAAAATCTAAAGCAGGCACTGTCGAAAGATGGGTTCTGTGATTGTCTTTTGCTTTTATATAAACAAGAAGTACCAAACTTGTTTAGGAGGTTTATAGCAATGAAAAAGAAAATTCTGGCAATGATTTGTTGTTTTGCATTGTCCATTTCTATGGTGGTCAGTGCATCAGCAGAAGACGTGTCACTTGGAACTGGTGCTTATCGCCTTACGCCGGAAGGGGTGGTTCAACCTTCCGATGCCGAAATTCAAGCTACTTATCTTTTCGATGGGTTTAACGAGAGAGGCATCCTCTTCTTAGACCAAGGACTCGTAACCGCTTCAAACGTTCGCAGAGTACGGACAACTCAACCCTTAGACCAACATTGGCGTAGTCGATATCCAACCAGTTATATGTGGGAATCTCACAGGACTGTTATAGAGGCTGGGGTGTTTCTTGCGAACAACTTTGCTATCAGTCTGTATTCCGGTTCTCAAAGATACTGGAATCACAATCTTAACGGCAACAACTCCCTTACTTTGCTAAATGATGCGGTTATACAACACGGAAGACACGATGGAGCAGCACTTATGATTGCTTTTACAACTTTACCTCTTGACGGCGGTGGAACAATGGGACGCGTTACCCGTGTCGGTGCACCATATGCATTGGTTACGTGTTTTGGGTTTGCAGAAAACGCAATGACAACAAGACACGAAATCGGGCACCAATACAACTTGCATCATTGTGCACGAGGTACAAGATGCTTTATGGCTGAAGCAGCACCGATAGGCACATTTAACCAGATATGTGCAGTTCACCGTACACAATTTAACGACAACAGACTCAGATACTAATGACTTTCTGCGAAGGGGTGCTTTGCATCCCCTTTGTACTTTTTTATGGAGGAATATCATGCTAAGGACTTCTAAAATGAAGTAGTCGGCAGGCCACCCTGAAAAATAGAGCAAGGAGGCATGACATATGTCTAAATGGAACATATTAGAGTCTATAATCTTTATTGTCTTAAGTATAGTAGCTATCCTGTTTTTTGAGGGCAGGCTCATATCCAACATAATCATCCTTGTCCTAGCGGTTATTGGGCTCGCACTAAAGCTCTCGATAGCGAAAGGCGCTGCGAAGTAGCTTCTGTTAGTTCGTAAGCGTCAAAGACCTGCTACCCTGACAATGACGTTAGTATCTGTAATTCAACTCAAAGTCGCCGCCACGAAAGCACTTGCCCCTTCCTGAAACGCCGCATGGTTCAGTTCTACCGTATGCTTGGGCACAGCGCTCTCTAGCGCGCTCAGCCAAGCAGCGGCAGGGAACGGCAGGTAGGTCGACAGTGCTCCTAGCAGCACAGTGTTAGCGAGACGCAAGTTGCCGAGCTTCATAGCTATACTATGCGCATCAATGCACACAACTCGTAACCCAGCTGCGGTAAGGCTAGCCGGAATGTCCGCAGGGTATGGCTCTTTCTCGAGCAAGACGCGGCTAGGGTATATGGTTTCACGTGACAGAATCACGGTGCTAGCGGGCTTCATCAAGCTAGCCCAGCGTAGCCCCTCGAGCACCTCTAGGCCGAGCAAAAAATCACCTTCACCTTTAGGTATGAGCGGTGAATGCACGGCTTGGCCAAAACGCACGCTCCCCCACACCATGCCGCCGCGCCTGGGCCAGCCCGATGACATCTGTCGTTTTAACATCAAAGCCCGACTGCAAAGCGACCATACTAATGACGCGCGTCGTCAGCACCAAGCCCTGCCCTCCGACTCCGGCGATAAGAATGTTGGTTGTCATGCCTGACCCTCCCCTCTTACTGCGGAGCATTTAATCGCCTTGACGGGGCACACCTGTGAGCATACAGAGCAACCTACGCACATATGAGGGTTGATGTAGGAGTTTTTCTTGCTCTGGCCCTCGTAGACCTGCATCGAGATGGGAGGGCAGTTGACGCCAATGCAGGCCCGGCAACTGATGCAGATTTCTCTGTCGACGTAGAAGTGAGGTTCTCTAATTCTAAAATTTAGGGCGCAGGGGCGGGTGACTATCACTACAGAAAGTCCATCGCGCTTCATCGCCTCCGAAATAACAGTCTTAGTACTGCTGTAATCAAACTGGTCAGCCACTGTGACATCACCTATGCCTAAGGACATGAGTACGGCAGCGATGTTTGTGGTGTGCGGTTCCTCGCCTAACTCACCGGTGGTGGGAGTGGGTTGACCACCTGTCATGGCCGTAGTGCGGTTGTCGAGCACAATTACCGTGATATTGTGCTTGGTGGTGGCGAGGTCGGCAAAGCCGGAGAGACCGGAGTGAAAGAGAGTGCCATCGCCGATAACTGACACCAACGGCTTGGCCATGTTGGCTGCTTCATGGGCCATGGCCATCCCTTTAATGATGCCGAGTGACGCCCCCATGCTGATGTTGGTCTTTAGCACCTCGAAGGGCGGCAGAATGCCGAGCGAGTAGCAGCCGATGTCCCCCACCACGGTGGCCTTGGCTTTTTGCAAGAGGTGAAAGACAGGGCGATGAGGACAGCCGGCACAGAGCGTAGGGCTACGATGTACCACGGCACAGCCCCAGCGTGTAGACTGAGAGTCCGGCTCCAAGCTCTTTAAGGTACTGGTAGGGCAAGCCGCTCGTGACCAAGAGCGCGTCGCGCCGACCGCTGTCCTCGTAGTTGTCTAGTTCAAGCGAGGTAGCCTCTGCCGCTAGCTTAGCCACGCGTTCCTGCATGAAGTATTGCTGTGCGTTAGCATAGGGGGGCAGCATGCAGTACCTAGCTTGGTCCGATATAAAGCTAGTTGCTACGGGTGCAGTCCGTTCGCTAAGCTCGACCACAGAGCGACTGTGGCAGAGGGTGCTCGTTAGCCTGATTATTACCGGCATGCCGTTAGGTGAGGGCAAGCCGCTAGCCCCACACAACCATTCTTTCGCGAACGTAGCGATAATCCCTGCTAGCTTGCCCATGCCGACTTTGTCTGCGCTATATGTGGTAGGCCTATTCGGCATGTGTTACTATATATAGTGCAGAAGAGAAACGCACGAAGGGGGGTTTGCTTCATGAGTAAGCTTGGGGATTTATTTAAGCGTTACTATACAAAAGAGCTGGCAGACCGCGATGACCTCACGGTTTATGATTTATTTGAGTGGTCGAAGCGGGATGTTTTATTAAAGGATTACAAGAGCGGCAAGGTCCTGACGGATATGAAGGACCTTGACTTCCCCCTACACTACTCCCAAAACGCGGTAGATATTACTGCCTCGAAGTACTTCCGCAAGGCGGGGGTAGGTAATGAGTCCGGGCAGGAGACTTCGCTCAAGATGCTAGTGCATCGCATGGTGGACTTCTGGGCAGCGGCGTTACAAGAAGAGGGACTTATCAAAACACAGGAACAGCGGGATATATTCTATGACGAGGTAGCCTACGGGCTACTTAATCAGATGTTTGCTCCTAATTCGCCGCAGTGGTTTAACACTGGTCTCGCCCGCAGTTACGGCATCAAGGGTGGTCAGAACGATTTATTTTACTATGACCCTAAGCAGAGTAAGGTCGTTTCTTCGCCAGACACTTATACTCGCACCCAGGCCTCTGCCTGCTTTATTCTGTCTATTACCGATAGTTTGCTAGGCAAGCACTCGATTACCGAGCACTATGTCACCGAAACGAAACTCTTTAAGGGTGGTTCTGGCACGGGTACTAACTTTTCGCCCCTCAGGGCGGTTGGCGAAAAACTCTCTGGCGGAGGGGCTTCGTCGGGTCTAATGAGCTTTCTCAAAGGGCTTGATCGCAATGCCGGGGGCATTAAGTCTGGTGGAACAACGCGGCGGGCAGCTAAAATGGTGTGTCTCGACATTGATCACCCAGAGCTAGAGAGCTTTATAACCTGGAAAGTTCGTGAAGAAGAAAAAGTGAGGGCTTTAGCCAAGATGGGCTACGCTGCGGATATTGACGGCGAAGCATACGAGACTGTGTCTGGGCAAAACTCTAACAACTCCGTGCGCATTCCCGATGAGTTTATGCACAAAGTGCTTCATCTGGCCCATGAGCCAGGTGCAACCGTCACCCTAAAGGGGAGGGTGGACCCTTCTGTAAATCGGGAGGTCTCTGTCGGGCATTTGTGGGATCTATTTAATGGCGCCGCCTTCCGGGCAGCCGACCCCGCGCCCCAGTTTGCCGACACTTTTAATGCCTGGCACACTTGCCCAGCGGGAGAGGATGGCGACCTATGGGCACCACACAACCGCCTCAACTCCACTAACCCCTGCGGTGAATACGCCTTTTTGGATGATACTAGTTGCAACCTCTCGTCGCTTAACCTCTATCGTTTTTACGATCCGGACAGTGATAGCTTCGATTTAGCAGGTTTTAGGCATATGGTGGGGCTCAATCAACTGCTACTCGAGGCCTCCATAGTGTGGGGGCAATTCCCTACCGAAGATATCGCCCGCAAGACCTACATGTTTCGTGCGACTGGGCTAGGTGTGGCTAACTTGGCCTCGTTACTCATGGCCCTAGGGCTACCCTATGACTCCCCCGAAAGTCGCTCCCTAGCAGCAGCATTAACGGGCCTAGTCACGGGCGAGAGTTACCGCGTGTCGGCCCTGATGGCAGAGGCGGTAGGGCCTTTTGCCAAGTATGATTTGAACAAAGTGCCGATGAACAGAGTAATTCGTAACCACGCCCGGGTAGCAGGCTCGCGCAGCGACCCCTACGAGGATTTGCACTACATGCCCCATCGGGTGGACCATGAGGTGCTTGAAAAAATGGGCTGGCACGATCTTTCGCAGAGCTTAAAGGAGTGCTGGGCCGAGGCAGTGCGCCTAGGAGAAGAGCATGGCTATCGCCACGCGCAAGTGTCGGTCATAGCCCCAACTGGAACGATCTCCTTTGCTATGGACTGCGCCGCAACCTCCATAGAGCCTTTCTTCTCCCATGTCGTCTACAAAAAGCTGGTTGGCGGCGGCTTCATGACCATTGTTAACCCGGTAATCAGCGTGGCCCTCAAGAAGCTTGGCTACACGGCCGAACAAATTGCTGACATTTTGGGCTACATCGGGCGCGAAAAGAACGGCAAGTTGACAGACGGCAAGATCGAAGGGGCACCGCATCTGAAGGAAGAGCATTACAGCGTATTTGATACTGCCAGTGTTAATGGCAGTGGCGCATGTTTTATTCATCATTTTGGGCACGTGCTCATGGTGGCAGCGCTCGCACCCATGGTCTCTGGGGCTATTTCTAAGACCGTCAATTTGCCGCATGATGCGACTACTGACGACTTCAAGGCGGTGCATATCTTGGCCTGGCAGACCGGAGTGAAGGGTATTGCCTTGTATCGCGATGGTTCGAAATTTGTGCAGCCCCTTAACAGCAAGCTAGACAGCAGCGACAACAAGATCGATCTTGAGACCCTAACTTATGATGCTCTACTGGCTTATGCGCGAGAGGCTAAAGAGCGCTTGGCGACACCACTGCCAGGCTCACGTCGGGATAAAGTCACTGGCATTAGAGCGGGGCACACGCATGCCGCACAAATCGAGGATGTAAAGCTGTACATTACTGTCAATCGCGACACCAAGCGGAAAATATCTGAAATTTACATGACCACCGATCGCGAAGGCAGCCTGATTACAGGCTTTCTCAACTCGTTGTCCAAGACTATTTCGGTAATGCTGCAGTATCACATTCCCGCAGAGGATATCGCCCGCATGCTCAGAGGCCAAAAGTTCGAGCCACATGGCTTTGTAACCCGCCACCCCTATATTAAGGCCGCAAGTTCGATTTCGGATCTAATTTCTAAGGTTATAGATATTGAACTAGGCGATTTCTCGCGCGTGCAGGTCAAGCCCGAGGCCAATGACGTGATTATGCGCTCCCAGGAGCTTGTGGTGGGGCCGCCTAAGGCGTCAGCACACGAAAATACTGCGCACATGGCCACGGAGAGGCAGCTGACCATAGAGGATATCATTAAGGACGCTACGGCTAACGGAGAGAAGCTCTATCACTCCACTTGCTCTAATTGTTCTAGTTTTCGCATGGTCACCAATGGCACTTGCAAGGTCTGTCTCGATTGCGGCAGCACCACAGGCTGCTCGTAGATTAGGGGCGGATCAACACATGAGTCGGATCAATTGGCACAGCGACCTTGAGCAGGTCAGGAAGGAACTCCCCAGGCTTCATCCTGACTTCTTCTCTGCTAAGAACGAGGCCGAGTTTCATGCTCGGTTAGATCAACTGCAAAACAATGCCGAAAACATGGATACCTACAGCATTGTCATGGAGATAGCCAGAATTGTGGGAACTGCCAAAGATGCACATACCGCTGTTATGTTACCGCAAAACTACAGGCTCCCTTTTGACTGTTATCCGTTTGCGGAGGGTTTGTACATTACCGCAACTGATAGCGACCACAAAGAGTTGCTACACTCTAGAATAGAGAGCATAGGCGGGCATGAGACCGCGACGATTCTGGCAAGGATGTCTGAGATTATACCTCATGAGAATAGGCAGTTTGTACTGTCCTCCCTACCGAGCTTCGTAATTTGTGCCGACATACTGTACGGAGTGGGGCTCATTACAAGCCCGGAAGAGACCGTGGTAACCGTAGCTAGTAAGCAGGGTAAAATCTTTGAGCGCACTATAAAGACTCTGCCATACGATGACTACCAAGCGCTGCCAGACCCAAGCCATAATATGCCGCTCTACAGGCAACACAGAGACAAATACTATTGGAGCAGCTTTGACAATGGCCTTCTCTATATAAATTATAGTAAGTGCAAAAATATGGAAGACATAGCGGTTGGCGGTTTCGCTGAGAGTCTCAGGGCCGAACTGTCGGCCAATAAAGGGATTAGAAAAATAGTTATCGACCTTCGCCACAATAGAGGTGGGAACTCAGAGCTATTTCGGCCCTTTTTGGCGTGGCTCTGCCGTGAAGAGAGCCTTAACCAGAGGGGTAAGCTCTTTGTGCTAGTGGGAAGAGATACTTTTTCCTCGGCCGCACTCAATGCCTACTACCTCAAGTTTAATACGAAGGCCCTATTTGTAGGTGAACCTACGGGGGCCAAACCCAACCATTTCGGTGAAGTGCAATATCTTGAGCTTGAGAGCTCAGGTTTGCTGATACGCTACTCTACTAAGTACTATGAGCTCATCGAGGACGATGCCCAGCAGTCTTTAGTGCCCGACATCGAGTGCGAAGTAAGCTTTAAGGATTATAGCCAGGGTATCGACAGTTTTTTGGCGGCAGTAGTTGCAGGCAAATGAGGTGTCGCCAGTAATGGCGACACCTCATTTTTCGGACTTAAGAGTTTTTACCACTTACCTCTGCTCATATGTCCGGCCATCTCAGCCTTGCATATTTGCTTAATAGTCCATGCTTCGTTAAGGGCCCTTTTGAAAGCGGCGACGCAGTTAGGGTCAAGGTCGTCCTCGATACCGTCTTCGCAGACAGTTATCATCTGTTCTGCCAACGATATAAGTTCCATATGTAGCGAGTTCGTGAGGTCTGAGCGGTAGATCTTGTCGGCAGCCTCAGTGCTAAGTTCCTCGAACTTCTCTGTAGGGGCGCCACATTTGGGACACTTGGCAGGAGCAGCTTCTCCCTCGCCCACGTAGCCACACACTCCGCATCTAAACAACTTCTTCTGCATGTTTCAACCTCCACTTATCTAAAGTTCCTCTTTCATTGTAACACAAGCTGCGGGTTCCTGTGCAGCCGCAAGGGGAGCGCGCACGATAGAGCAGTAAGGACCAGTCCCCTTTTGTCGCGCGCCAGCTTGCTATATTTGTGGATTGCAAGAGGTATAATTAAGCTGCTGGTAGATAAGGAGGTGCACACTCGGTGAGTGATGAAAAATGTGACTTGGTTCATCCCAACGGAGTCAAGGAAAAGAAAATCGCAGTAGTTGACGGCTATACTATCAAGTACCATGCGAATGGCAAGACTATGTGGTCTAAGGGCAAAATGATCGACGGCAACCCTGATGGTTACTGGGAATGGTACCGCCTAGATGGCACTATAAAGCGTTCGGGATATTTTGAGCGGGGTAATCCTGTCGGAGAATGGATTTCTTATGATAGCGCCGGGGCTAAGTACAGTTCGACCCAGCGCGGCTAAAAAAAGACGAGCCCTCTCCAACATCTGTAATCATACGCACATACAGGTATGCCGGTGAAGAATAAATGATTACCTCCGCCAAGGCATTGCCGAAGGCGCTGGCGGTATAGTTGTCAATGTCTATAATCCCTGTCATGAACCCCGCCACCAGGAGGGCTGAGACCCCGAAGTAGAAGCTCCATTGCGGCACAATCGCACCTATGTAGACGGCGTACAGGGCCTGTCGTAAACTGCACCGCAAGTACACTAAACCAAAGGCAACAAGGGTCAGTGCCGCGATTACTACCCCAACCAAAACCAAAGGCACCGTAATGGTCATCGTCACTCCCGTAATGAACATCAGGGCTGCCACAAAGATGAATACACTATTCGCCCACCTTGAATGCCGCGCATACGTGGCCAGATGGATTACCCCACGCCTGATATACATGCATAGAATCTGCCCGGATAAAACCGCAAGCAAGAAAATGCCATACCCCACTACAAACCCAGCATATGTTTGTTCCCAGACTACAAAATGCATGGCGCTTAAAGCAATGGTCGCGACCAATATAGTGGCAACCTCGCGCCAAATGAGAGACTTACGGTTTTCGGCAAATTGCATCGTGTACGGACCTCCTATTTATGCGCTGAGTAGGGCGAGGTGGAACGAAGTCCACGTGCTGCCCCTTGCGCAGGCTAGGTACCAATTCTACCAAATCTACTTTCGAATGACGTGCCAAGTCGTACAGAACGTCAGTCTGCCCGGTCAGGCCAACTCCGTATACCCATAGATTGGAGGTTGGTCGTCCGGCAGGGAAGATTAGCTGTAATTGTTCAAGTCTTGTTTCCGTATCAGCTAACGTAAAGCGAAAGCCCTCATACCGTCCTATCTCCTTAAGTCTATGAACTTCTTCTGGGTCCGACAAACGCTTGCGCACTTCTTCTATGTGGGCTCTCTTCGCTTCCATGTGAAGACTTACGCTACGTTCTATGTCGCTTCCAATTTTATTCCACTGCACTGGCGCTAGGGGTTGGTTGAAGTACTCCCCTCCGGTATCATGCCCTCCAATCGTGAATGAAAGTTCCGTCGGTCTCATCTGGTAGCTGTATCCTTCAATCGGTGATCCAACTGCCTGGATGCTTTCGACTCCTGGGACTTTCGCCACGGCTTTTAGATAAAACACGTGGAGATTGTTCTTCTGAAAAGTAATCGCCACGTCGTCTAAGAGGTACAGGTTGTTCAATACCACAAGAGCATTTGCGGACCTTGACGGGTTCAACCTAGCCATGCTCCGCAATCGTCCTCGGTTTTCGTCACGATGCTGCTGCCTCTGATCGACACGCTCAAATTCAGGACCACCCAATGTCACGGTAATGTTTGGGGGTGCAACCGCGATTGCCGTAGCAGTAACTACAAAAACTAGTGCCGTTACAACAAAGGCAACTCTAATAGATCGACGGTTCCAAAGCTCTTTTGCCACAATCATCACTCCTCCTGACGTTGCATTGTTTATGTTTGACCAAAAAGTTATGCGAGAAACGGAAACCTAGCGTATCCACCGATGTGTGGCAGGGAGCAGTCTCTGTCCAAGGAAGTCAATAATTGTTGGTGGAGCTCCGCCAGGGATCACTGCCCACCAATCAGTCACCTCAGATTCAAAAGTTGCGGTTAGGCTAGTGATGTTGCCGGGATTCATTAGCACTATGGCAGTAGCGAACTGATATGGTACTAACAAGTCTGGCCTTCTCGTTTGGTGAGAAATCTCATCAGCAGCAGCCTCGATCCGATGATGAGGAAAACTACTCGATACAATGGAGTTGCCTACTACGCTGTGATAAAATGCTGTGCCTGACCCGACCATAGGTTGTGTAGATGGTGATGGCGAACGAGTTTCTGACTCCCACCATAGACGCCATCCGTTGGGGCTTACCGCTGGCCATTGGTTCGCTCGGAACCAATTAACGCCCTGCTGGTCCCACATGCCGCGAAATTGATACTGGTCCCTCAACCCTGATATTGTATGGTCAAATGGGCTAAAAACCTGTCGCGCAAACGCTGCACTGGGAATCGCTATGCACATCAATAATATGCAAGCAATCATCATGTGTATTTTTGAGCCTCGCATTGGGTGCTTCTGCCACCTGCATTTTTCAGCTGACATGATTGCACACTTCCTTTCATTCATAGTAGCCCTATACACTGCTTTAGTCGATGTGTGCTCCGCTACCATCGCTGATGGCGGCGAAGCTGAACTGCCGCTTTCAATACGGTTTTGGCGGACCATTCGGAAACCTGACGACGGGAGTCTTACATCTGTGGCTTGCCCGGACGTGTTGAGTGTTAAGCCGCATACGGTTGCGCTGTCAGTGAACTACATTCGCTCTCACCTCCTTTGCGATGTCCAAGCAGTAATAGCCCCTTGTATGATCTTACGGCAGGTCGTCTGTGCCTTGCGAGGGGGAAGAAAGAGAGATGCCTGTGTGCCCGATTCAGAGGCGAGTAATATCAGAGTGGCACCTGTGTCGATAGTCTCGAACAGCTCCGCACAGCTATCATCGTGACAACAACTGCCATCTGTGTCTATTATCTCCCCCCCAATTGGATGTCAAGAAAAAATTTGTTAAGATAATGTCATATCCTGCTGCACAACCATGATTATTGATTGCGTGGGGAAGCGCATGCCTTTTTGCAATGTTACCCACCGGCACAGAAACCGTTGTACTAAAGCCGCTGCCATTATGGTAGGGCAGTGAGCGGTTGTTACAGTCGCTAAGCTTTCAGACAATTAAGGTGACAATCTCATTGTATGGCTTTCCCTCCTAATCGAGTGAGAGACTTACGGTTTTCGGCTAATTGCATCGTGTGCGGACCTCCTATTCACATAACAAGACTCGCCCAGTCTGTTCCCTTCAAGCCCTTCTCTGAGAAGCGCTTCTAGATCGCGATGTCTCTCTAACTATACAAGAAAAATGGTTCAAAAAGACATTTGCAGATGTTGCGTTTTAATATAGCATAAAAAGGTGGGATATCCTTGTTTAGAGCTAACGACAATCATGCCCAACAGTCCCTGTTTGAGAGCATTCAGTGGATGAACCCTAGGATTCGTGAAAAACTCTATAAGTCTTGGGCACCGATCTTCTACGAGCAGGTCTTCTGCAAAATAGACGAAGAACCTTTTGCGTCTTTATATGGGACGACCGGGAAGCCTAACTTTCCGGTGAATATTATGTTGTCTTTGGAGTACATCAAGCATATGAAAAACTGCAGCGACCTAGAGATTATCGACGATTTTCACTTTGATTACCTTGTTAATTATGCGACCGGACAACGCACGCTGGGCGAGATTAACCTTGCCGAAAGAACGCTGTACTACTTTAGAGAAAGAGTTTATCGGCATTGCCGCGACAACCCCGGCGAGGACAACCTATTGTTTGGTCAGTTTATCGGGTTGCTCCAGAGTTTCGCCGGAAAAGCCAAGATAGCACTAGGGGAGCAACGGGTGGACACAACGCTTTTTATGAGTAACATCAAGAAGGCTGGCCGGATGTCTTTGGCTTACGACGTGCTGGTCAAGGCGGTAAAAGCTATACCAGAGAGCAAGCGCTCAGAAGCTTTGGCTAAGGCACTGGAGCCCGATTTTAGAACCGATGTTCTCTATCGCGCCAAAGCACAAGAAGGCGATACTCAACTGGCGATACTGCTCAGTCTTTGCCAAGAAGCACTGGCCCTTTTGACATCAATTCCAGCTTTGACGGCAGAAGCAAAGCTCGTCACACGTTTTCTCGCTGAACAAGCCGTAGTCGATGCGGAAAGCGGTAATCTTATGCCAAAGTCTAAGAGGGACATCTCCCCCGCCTCTCTTCAATCCGCACACGATGAAGATGCTACTTTCCGTCGAAAAGGGAATGTGGCTCAAAGCGGTTATGTGCTTGAAATAGCCGAGACTTGCGATCAGGCTAATCCCTTTCAACTGCTCACCGATTACACGGTGGCAACAAACAACACCAGCGCTGTGGCAATACTAAAGAGCAGATTAGAGACCATTCACACGAATACCGGGTGTACCGACATATATGCTGACGGCGGCTTTCATTCCGTAGAAGTGCATCAAGTGGCGGAAGAAAACGACATCGAAATCCATTTGACTAATATGACTGGAACAGCACCAACTAAAATTGCGACCACCGAGTTTGACATCGATGAAACAAGCAATGTGATTGCGCGATGCCCTAAGGGGCATATCCCTACGCGAGCCGGAGTCAGTAAGGGGCAAACGTCCGCACACTTTCCGCATACCGCCTGTGTCAACTGCGAACTCCGCGATCAATGCTACAGCAAGCAGCAAGTCCAAGACTGTGTAGTTCGCATTAGCTTAAAAGCAGTAAATGCTGGCCGTGAACGTGCCAAAATGCAATCGGCGCGAAAAGAAAACACTAGGAAGCGTGCGGGAATTGAAGGAAGTAATTCCGCTCTAAAACGTACCGGCCTAGCAAAGCTAAACGTGAATACTGCGGCTCTGGAGAGCCACCATTCCGGTCGAGTGTGAGCCAGCGTCACGGTAAAATTGAGCCACCATCACGGTGAAAGTGAGCCATCCCAGGAGCCAATAAAGCCTTGTAGGCAGCTCTGCGGCATGCTACGATGACGGTGCTTTTTACTCCCGTGCAGGATAGGGCAACGCTGAGGAGCGACCCGAGCGGCACGTGAGGTTTTAGCAGAGGGATGATGCGGGATTTGCGTCATCCTTTTTCTCATCCCTCTGGAAAAACCCAAAGCGATAACCCTCGGGGGCGTTGGGGGCAGAGCCCCCAATTCTTTATCTTTCGTTGCCAGGGATGCCTTTGCGGTTGCGCATGGAGTCCTTGCCCTCTATGACGATGGTGTATGAGTCATGCACGA
>Ga0209104_1000049_pt1 | contig 18950 bp, 19 predicted proteins | sample JTO19cmmetaG_FD_184156 | JGI IMG/M metagenome (GOLD analysis project Ga0209104, IMG submission 184156) | Freshwater bacterial and archeal communities from Indian Creek, Illinois, USA to study Microbial Dark Matter (Phase II) - JTO19cm metaG... | ecosystem: Environmental > Aquatic > Freshwater >... | reverse complement strand
CTCTCAAGAAACACCCTGAAGAAACCCATATTTCATGACTTCAGGTTATGTACACAGCTTGCTTCTTCGGCGCGATTTTCGCTGGTTCGCCGATTCGGGATTACTGCGCTCAAGAAACGCCAGGCAACTGATCGAGTTGCATGGTGTTGTCAAGCAGGGTTGTCGGAGGCGACGAGCTGCATGCCCATGGCCTTGGCCTTTTGGGCCAGGTTGTGCAAGACGCGTTGGCGGTAGCGCTCCTCGAAGTAATCCTGCCCTTGGTCGGTGTACTCCTGCCCGTGGGTCAGCATGGCGTAGATGAGTCGGGCCAACTTGTGCGCCGCAGCGGTTACCGCTTTGGGCTTGTCCATGCGCGCGCACAGGCGCCGGTAGTACGCACCCAGCGCCGACTGGCTCGAACGCAAGGCCGCTGCCGCCAGACGCAGCGCTTGGGCCGCGCGGTTGGCACAGCGCTTGGTCTTGCCGCTCATGACCTTGCCTCCCGTGATCTTGGTGCCCGGACACAAGCCCAGCCAGGAAGCGAAGTGCTTGTCGCTGGGGAACTTGCCCATATCCGCGCCCACCTCGGAGACCACCACCAGCGCGGTGGTCACATCGATGCCGTCGATGCGGGTGAGGTCCACGCCGCACATCTGAAAGAGCTGCGTGCGCAGATCGAATTTTGGGGCATTGCGCGCGCGCCCGCGCTTTTTGCCTTGGGCCGGCTCGTCTTCGCGCACATGCAGGGCCTGCAACTGCGCCTGAATCTGCACATCGCACTCGGCCAGTTGGGTGCCACAGAAATCAAACGCGTCCAGCGCCTGCTTCAAGGCAAACAGGTGCTCGGCGCGCCAACTGCCCTGCAAACTCTTGGCGATTTCGTCCTCGCTGGCACGGATGCGCGCGTTCCTGAGCTGGGCCAGAGCGTGCCCGTCACGTTCGCCCGCGACGATGGCGCGCAGGATCTTCTGCCCGGTCTCTCCGGCCACATCGGAGATGACGTTGGCCAGCTGGATGTTCATTTGCGTCAGGGCCTTTTGCATGTGCTGCACGAAGCGCCCTTGGCTGCGCAGCAGCATGGTGCGCTGGCGGCTGAGCGAGCGCAGCACGCAGACCTGCTCGGCCGGGCGAAAGGCGCCGCGCAGCAGACCAAAGCTCATGAGCTGCTGCAGCCACTGGCAGTCCAGCACATCGCTCTTGCGGCCCGAAACGTTCTTGACGTGCCGTGCGTTGACCAGCAGCACGGTCAAGCCGCGCGATTCGAGCAATTCGTACAGAGGTATCCAGTAGACCCCAGTGGACTCCATGGCCACGGTGTCCACGCCGCAGGCCTCGAGCCAATCGGCCAGGCGGTGCAGATCGGTGGTGAAGCTGGCGAATTCGCGCACGGGCTGCTCGTCGCGGTCTGGCGGCACAGCCACGAAGTGCGCAGCGCTGCCGATGTCGATACCGGCGGCGTTGGGGTGGGTCAGGGTGATGGCCGACTGTGTGGTGGGCCGCTTGCGTTGTGCCATGGCATCCTCCATAATGAAAGGTGGAACGTGGCACCGGCTCGGGTACGTCGTCTTGATCACTCTCTCAAACGGGATGCCTGTGCGAGGCGTCAAACGCCCAACACAGGCTCACCAATGTCGATGACGCAGCCCATGACCACGCTAACCTGCGGGCAATGTGCACCATTGCTACTTCGGTCTTCGCCGGTGCTGCGTTGCACTTTGCCATATTCAGCAGGCCAACGCCACGTGTTTCTTCGGAACGATTTGCGGCGCGGGCGGGCCGATTACTTCGCTAACAATTCCTTCAAGCCGACGCCGCTTCGCGGCGCGGCTTAATTCAGATGTTAGGCGGCCTTCGTGCTTTGCACTTCGCTGCTAAATTTCAAGACGGAACTTTCATCAACACAGAGCGGAGGATCTATGAACATGATGACGAAGATCGTGTGCGTCACCGTGGCATTTGCTTCGTGCACGCTCGGGCCTGCGAGGTCCAGCCGCATCTGCTTGCTGTCCAGGGGCCGCTCGCGCGCGAGCAGGTTGGCCACCAAGAGCGCTCGGCGCAGGGCGTCTTCGCTCACGACTTTGTTCATGCCCAATGCCTGTGCGGCCAGCGCTCCGCCAGCGCCTTGCGTCTTGATTCACCCATCGGGTGAGTGTGCCAAAATCAAGAAACTCTCTGCCAGTCAGGGCTCTGCGTGCGATCTTGGGGGGGGTGACTGCCGGATTTAGGGTGAGTGGTTGCGCGCGCTCTAAGTCTGCCGGCCCAGCATCAACCGGGACTCGCGGTGTGTCGCACCCCGCGGGTTGTGCAAAACCCCAAACCCCGCGCCCACCAGGCATCAGTTCCGGGTCTTGCAGGTGCTGATGCCAAAGGGCAGATAAGCCGGGCACCAGCCTATGGCTGCGGTCAGGATCGGCATGATGCCCAGGTAGCCCCAAGCACTGATGGTGCCAGTGGCGGCCAGCGCGATCAGCGTCACCCCAGCCACCACGCGCACGATCCGATCCACACTGCCTACGTTGGTTTGCATTGCTGCTCTCCTGATGAATAAACCCACTTGATTCTTGCACAGCGTTGCAGGCCATGCGGCAAGAACAGTCTTTATACTTGAGCAGATTAGGCGAGCACACTCAATCTGCCAAGGGGATGCGACCATGATCAAGCCGCTCAACGTTCTGTTTTTGTGCACCCACAACGCCGCACGGTCCATCATGGCCGAGGCGGTGCTCAACCATCTTGGTGGGCATCGTTTCCGAGCCTATTCGGCCGGCACCCAAGCGCGTGCCGATCACCGGCCGCACCCGCTGGCGCTCGAGGTGCTGCGCGCGGCCAGCATAGCCACCGACGGGCTGCGCAGCAAGAGCTGGACCGAGTTCAGCGGCCCCGACGTGCCCGAGATGGATTTGGTGGTCACGGTGTGCGACATGGCCGCCGGTGAGTCGTGCCCGGTCTGGCCGGGGCATCCCGCGACCGCGCACTGGAGCTACCCAGACCCGTCCAAGGTCGCGGGTGACATCGAGCAGCAACGCGAGGCCTTCCGCCAGACCCTGCACGCGCTGCACCTGCGGCTCGAGTTGCTGGTGCAACTGCCGCTGGCCGGGGTGGACCGGCTGGTGTTGCAAAGCGAGGCGCGCCGTCTGGGGCACTAACGCCCCATCCCCGAAATCGGTACAGCCAAACGCCCGCGCCGCACTTGGCCTGTTGCTCGGCGTGAGCGCGTGCCCCCAGCACTGCGCCTGCACCGGCGCTTGACACGCGATTGACGCCTGATCGTCACGCGATTTTCATCAGCACGCATTACGCTGCGCACGGTGTACAAGGCTGCGCGGCGCCACCTAGGGGCGCGCTGGGGCTTTGTGCGCATTTCTTCTCCCCTACGAATTTCGTGTCGCAAGGAGCGCATTGATGTTGAATTTGAATCTGCGTGCGGTTTCGGCCGCTTGTGTGTTGGCGCTGGCCGCTGGTGTGGCTGCGGCCAGCGCGGCCAGTGCGGCGCGCGCCCCAGCTGCCGACCCAGGCCGTGCTGCTATGGCGCAAGCGGTGCCCACCGGCAACGTGATCTTCTTTCACCCCGACGGCGCCGGGCTGAACCACTGGGCCGCGCACCGCATGTATTTCCATGGTCTGGACGGCATTGCCAACAAAGACCGCCTGCCCCAGATGGCGGTCTATCGCGGCCACATGCACAACCTGATCCACGGCACCTCGCACGCCGGTGCCACCACGCACGCCTTTGGCTACAAGGTCGATGCCTTTGGCTCTTTTGGCATGGACGGCGACGGCAACGCGAATCCGCCGACCAACCGCGCCATCCGCAGCCTGTCGGGCTTTCGCGGCTCGGTGATGCGCGAAGCCGCCAACGCCGGCATGCCGGTGGGTGTGGTCAACGACGGCCACGTCGGCGAGCCCGGCACCGGCGCCTTCTTGGCCGAAGTGGGCAACCGCGACAACTGGCAGGAAATCACGCGCCAGATGATTTTGGGCCGCCCCGGCATGAACGACACCACGCCTTGGGTCATCATGGGCGGTGGCGAGGCCGACGCGCTGCCGCAGGGCACCACCACCGTGCACCGCAACGTCAACGAAGAGCGCCGCGCCCCGGTCAACAGCCGCCAAAGCCTGCGCACCGACGACCTCAACCTGATCGCAGCCTGGAACGCCATGGGCAGCGGCAACCTGAGCAACGACCCGACTCAGCGCGACGATTTCATCGTGCTGCGCACCCGGGCCGAGTTCGAGCGCCTCAAGCAAGCGCTGCAAGCCCACCCGCGCTATGCCCCGCGCGTGCTGGGCCTGTTTGCCTTCCAAGACACCTTCAACGACCGCAACGAGCAAGACCTGATCAACCGCGGTTTCGTGCGCGCGGGCATGGCGGCTGGCACCACCGGCGCGGGCCCACAAAAACAAAGCCGCCTGGTGCTGTGGGGCGATCACGACGCCGCCGAGCCGGGCTTCAACCCGCCCACCTTTGCCGAGATGACCGAGGTCGCCCTCACCATCCTGAGCCGTGCCGCCGCACAGCGCCCGCAAGCCGCGCAGCGCCGCTTCTTCCTCGTGGCCGAGCAGGAGTCGATCGACAACTTTGGCAACAACACCAACGCCATCGGCATGCTGCACGCCATGCAAGACACCGACCGCGCCATCGGTGAAGCGCTGGACTTTTTGCGCCGCAACGAGCGCACCCTGATCGTCACCGCCGCCGACAGCGACGCCGGCGGCATGACGGTGGTTTCGGGCCTAGTCTCGGGCATCACGCCGCCGACCAGCATCTTGCCGGCCGGGCGCGCGCCCGACAACGTGGCCGCCGTGGCCACCAACCCGTCGGCTGCCATCCCAGCGGGTGGCGCCGGCCCCGACGGCACCACGGTGAACAACTTCCTCGACGGCGTCGAGGGCCGGCAGTCGCCGATGTTCGTCACCGAGCCGGATCAGTTCGGCAACCGGATGCAGTTTGGCATCGCTTGGCCGGGGACGGGCGACTACCACGGCGGCGTGTTGTCGCGCGCCGCCGGCCTCAACGCCGGCCTGCTCAACAGCCGCTTCAGCGCGCGCTTTGACAACGTGGACGTCTATCGCCTCAAGCACGCTACCCTGTTTGGCCGCATGCTCAACTACCCCACCGCCACCCAGGCGCCAGGGCGTTGATTTTTTAGCTTCGGGAAAGCGCGTGGGCCTACGGCCCACGCCTTGATGCCGCCTGCTCCTGCATGGGGTAGGCGGTTTTTTGTGTGCCCAGCAAGGGCGCGCTCTTGTGGCTGCAAGCCCCGTTGCGCGCTGATCACAGTGCTACACTGCCAGCAAAAGCAAGGGAGTGCAGATGAGGCGCGTGCGCAGGGCTTGGGCGGGGGTGACAGTGATCGAGTTGCTGGTGGTGCTGGCGCTGCTGGCCATACTGGCGGCGCTGGCGGCTCCGGCGCTGGGGCAGCTGGTGTTCAACCAGCGCCAAAGCACGACGGCCCGAGATCTCTGGCTTGCGCTGGCGCTCACGCGCAGCGAAGCCATCCGCCAAGGCCGCCGCATGGTCTTATGCCACAGCGCCGACGCCAGCCGCTGCGCGCCTGCAGGCGATTGGTCGCAAGGCTGGATCTTGTTTGCCGACCCCAACCACAACGCGCAACGCGACCCAAGCGAAGAGGTGCTGCAGGTCTGGGCCGCGGTCGCACCGGGCATGCGTGTGCGTGGCAATACGCCGGTGGTGCGCTACGTCTCCTACATGCCGCAGGGGCACACGGAATTGGTCAGCGGCGCCTTTCAGGCCGGCACCATCACCGTCTGCCGCGCCGGCAGCAGCCCGAGCCCAGCGCAACAGATCGTGATCAGCCGCAGCGGGCGGCCACGTCTGCAGCAGAGCTCGGTCGGCACGTGCCTTTGAGGTGTGCTGGGTTGGATACGATCAGGTCATTGGATCCGTGACTCGCCGGGTTTGGTCTGACCCAGCCTCGGGCGCGGCTGATGAGGAGTGCAGCTTGGTGCAGCAGCTTCTGCGTCACGCCCTCGAGCCCCGTGCGACAATGAAGCCACCATGCCCACCACCCTCGACGGCCAGCTCGTGGTCGCCATCTCGTCGCGCGCATTGTTCGATTTTGAGGCCGAAAACCGGGTTTTCGAGCAAAACGACGATCGCGCCTACATGCAGCTGCAGCTCGAGCGGCTGCAGCAGCCCGCCGCTGCCGGGGTGGCGTTTTCGCTGGTGCAAAAACTGATGCGCTTCAACAACGCCACGCAGCCGAGGGTCGAGGTAGTGATTTTGTCGCGCAATGACCCGGTTTCTGGCATGCGCGTGTTTCGCTCGGCGCAGCACTATGGCTTGTCGATCGAGCGCGGCGTGTTCACGCGCGGCCAGCCGCCCTGGCGCTACCTGCGGCCGCTGCGCGCCAACTTGTTTTTGTCGGCGCACCTGAGCGACGTGCGCGCCGCGCTCGAGGCTGGGGTGCCGGCGGCGCAGGTCTATCCGCAGTCGGTGCACGCCAGCGACGCGCACCCAAACGAGGTGCGCATCGCCTTCGACGGCGACGCGGTGCTGTTTTCCGACGAGGCCGAACGCGTCTATCAGGCCCAAGGGCTGAACGCCTTTCAGCAGCACGAAGTGAGCAAGGCCAGCCTGCCGCTGCCGGGCGGGCCGTTCAAACCACTGCTCGAAGCGCTGCACCGGCTGCAAAGCGCGGGCACCGATCAGATGCGCATCCGCACCGCGCTGGTGACGGCGCGCAGCGCCCCGGCGCACGAACGCGCCATCCGCACCCTGATGAACTGGAACATCGAGGTCGATGAGGCGCTGTTTTTGGGTGGCTTGCCCAAGGGCGAGTTTTTGCGCGAGTTCGAGCCCGACTTCTTTTTCGACGACCAGACCGGTCACATCGAGCACGCCGCGCGCCACGTGCCCTCGGGCCATGTGGCCAGCGGGGTGGCCAACGCGCTCAGTGGCGCGGATTGAGGCATCCCTTCACCGAAGCCTCACGGCGCCCAGTCGTAGTCCAGCGTCAGAGGCGCATGGTCTGAAAAGCGCTGCGCCTTGTGTACCTGTGCGCTGCGCGCCGCCGCCGCCAGCGCCGGGGTGGCGAGGTGGTAGTCGATGCGCCAGCCCACGTTGTTGGCCCAGGCCTGGCCGCGGTTGCTCCACCAAGTGTAGGCGGCCTCTTGTTCGGTGGGGTGCAGCTGCCGGTACACGTCGATCAGGCCGCCGCTGCCCAGCAGTTGCGTCATCCAGGCGCGCTCTTCGGGCAGAAAGCCGGAGTTTTTCAGGTTGCCCTTCCAGTTTTTGAGGTCGATTTCGTGGTGGGCGATGTTCACGTCGGCGCACAGCACAAATTCGCGCTCGGCCCGCAGCGCCTGCAGGTGTGGCCCGATGGCGTCGAGGAAGCGGTATTTGGCCAGTTGGCGCTCGGGGCCGCTGGAGCCGCTGGGAAAGTAGCCGCTGATGATCGAATAGCGCCGCGCCGGGGTGTCAAAGCGCAGCTCGATCCAGCGCCCTTCGGCATCGAACTCGGGCACGCCGATACCACGGCGCACCGCGCTGGGCTCGTGGCGGCTGTAGATGCCCACGCCGGAGTAGCCTTTTTTCTCGGCGCAATAAAAATGCCCGCGCAAGCCCGCCAACTCGGCCAAGTCGGGGCTGAGTTCGCTGCTTTGGGCGCGCAGCTCTTGCACGCAAATACAATCGGGCGCGGCGGCGCGCACCCAATCGGCCAAGCCCTTGCGGGTGGCGGAGCGGATGCCGTTCAGGTTCAGGCTGGTCAAACGAAACAAGGATGGTTCTCCATGGCAGATGTGGCAACAGGGGCAAAAGTGGGCTGTGGGGTTCAGTTGGGCCAAGGGGCTCAAGGTGGCCAAGTGTCGGGCCAGGCCGCCGCGCAGCCAAACGAGCCGGTGCAAGACGATCTGGCGCAAGAATTCGTGCGATTTTCGGTTGAATCGGGCGTGCTGCGCTGGGGCGAGTTTCAGACCAAGGCCGGGCGCATCAGCCCGTATTTTTTCAATGCCGGCGGCTTTGACGACGGCGCCAAACTCGGGCGGCTGGCGCAATGTTACGCGCAGCGCATCGTGGCCTCGGGCATCGGGTTTGACATGCTGTTTGGCCCGGCTTACAAGGGCATCCCGCTGGCGGCGGCGCTGGCGGTGGAGCTGGCGCGGCTGGGCCACAACCACGCCTTTGCCTACAACCGCAAAGAGGCCAAGGCGCACGGCGAAGGCGGCACGCTGGTGGGCGCGCCGCTGCGCGGCCGCGTGCTGATCGTCGATGATGTGATGAGCGCGGGCACGGCGGTGCGCGAGTCGATCGGCCTGATTCGGGCCGCTGGCGCGACGCCGCATGCGGTGGCGATCGCGCTCGATCGGCAAGAGCGCGCCACCGAAACCGGCCCCGACGGCACCTTGCACGACCTGCCGCACAGCGCGGTGCAATACGTGCGCGAGCAACTCGGGCTGCAGGTGTGCGCGATTGCGCGCCTGAGCGACCTGCTCGATTACCTGCAAGGGCAGCACAGCCCCGAAATGGATGGGCACCGCGAGCGCGTGCAGGCTTACCGGGCGCGCTACGGGGTGGCTTGAGCCGGGGGAGGGGCGCACCCCGGCCGCCCCCGCTGAATCAAGCGCCCAACAGCTGTTTTAATAGCGCGTTGACGCGCGCTGGGTCGGCCTTGCCCTGACTGGCTTTCATCACTTGGCCCACGAAGGCGTTGAAGGCTTTTTCTTTGCCGGCGCGGTATTCGGCCACGTTTTTGGCGTTGGCTGCCAGCACCTGCTCGACGATGGCTTGCAGCGCGCCGCTGTCGCTCACCTGCTTGAGGCCTTTGGCGGCGATCACTGCATCGACACAGGCCAAACAGGCCGCAGCATCCGCTGCTTCGGCGGCGGGCGGCTGGCTCCACAGCGCATCAAGCACCTGCTTGGCGGCGTTGTTGCTTACCGTTTGATCGCCGATGCGGCTGAGCAAGGCCGCCAGCAAGGCCGCGCTCACCGGCGCTTGGGCGATGTCGCGTTCTTCGGCGTTGAGGCGGCGCGAGACCTCGCCCATGATCCAGTTGCTGGCCGACTTGGCCAAAGCCTGGCCAGTTGCGGCCACCACGGCCTCGAAGTAGGCCGCCATCTGTGGCGATTGCGTGAGCGTGGCGGCGTCGTATTCGGGCAGGCCGTAGTCGGCCATGAAGCGCGCGGCCATGGCGCGCGGCAGCTCAGGCAGCTCGGCGCGCAGCTGCTCGACCCACTGCGGCGCGATGCACAGCGGCGGCAGGTCGGGGCAGGGGAAGTAGCGGTAGTCGGCCGCATCCTCTTTGCTGCGCATGGCGCGGGTCTGGCCGCTGTCGGGGTCGAACAGCACCGTGGCCTGTTCGATCGCGTAGCCGTCTTGCAGCCGCTCGATCTGCCAGCGCAGCTCGTAGTCGATGGCCTGCTGCATGAACTTGAAGCTGTTGAGGTTTTTGATCTCGCGCCGGGTGCCCAGCGGCGCCCCGGGCCGGCGCACGCTGACGTTGGCGTCGCAGCGAAACGAGCCCTCTTGCATGTTGCCGTCGCAGATGCCGATCCAGGTGACGAGCTGGTGCAAGGCCTTGGCGTAGGCCACCGCTTCGGCGCTGGAGCGCAGATCGGGTTCGGTGACGATCTCGAGCAGCGGCGTGCCGGCGCGGTTGAGGTCGATGCCGCTCATGCCGTGGAAGTCTTGGTGCAGGCTCTTGCCCGCGTCTTCTTCGAGGTGGGCGCGCACCAGCCGCACCGTGCGCGCGGCGCCCGCAAGTTCAAAAGCCACGCTGCCGCCTTGCACCACCGGGATTTCGTACTGGCTGATCTGGTAACCCTTGGGCAAATCGGGGTAGAAATAATTTTTGCGTGCAAACACGCTGCGTGGGGCAATGTGCGCCCCCACCGCCAGCCCAAAGCGGATGGCGCAGGCCACCGCTTCGCGGTTCATCACCGGCAGCGTGCCAGGCAGCGCCAGATCGACGGCGCAAGCCTGGGTGTTGGGTTCGGCGCCAAAGGCGGTGGGCGCGCGGCTGAAAATTTTGCTGCGCGTGGCCAGCTGCGCGTGGGTCTCGAAGCCGATCACGACTTCGTAGCCTTGGACCAAAGGGGCGCTCATGAATGGGATCCGGGGCAGGGCGTGAAGGGGGGCGGCGTGCGGGTGTGCCAGTCGCTCACCCGCTGCAACTGGTGCGCCACCTGCAGCAGCCGGGCTTCGCTGAGGTAGTTGCCGATCAGTTGCAGGCCCACGGGCAGGTGGTCGGCGCCAAAGCCGGCGGGCACGCTCATGCCGGGCAGGCCGGCGAGTGAGGCCGGCAGGGTGTAGATGTCGGCCAAGTAGGCGGCGAGCGGGTCGGCGGTTTTGGCGCCGATGGCCCATGCCACGCTGGGGGCCACTGGGCCGGCGATGAGGTCGCACTGGGCGAAGGCGGCCTGAAAATCTTGCGCGATCAGGCGCCGGATCTGCTGCGCCTTGAGGTAGTAGGCGTCGTAGTAGCCGTGGCTGAGCACGTAGGTGCCCAGCAGAATTCGGCGCTGCACCTCGGGCCCGAAGGCCTCGCTGCGCGAGCGCTGGTACAGGTCGAGCAAATCGCTGGGCTGCGCGGCGCGATGGCCGTAGCGCACGCCGTCGTAGCGGCTGAGGTTGGAGCTGGCCTCGGCGGGGGCGATGATGTAGTAGGCCGGGATCGCCAGTTCGGTGCGCGGTAGATCGATGTCGAGCAAGGTGGCGCCGAGGCGCTCTAGCTCGTTCAAGGCGGCGCGCACGGCTTGCAGCACGTCGCTGGCGCAGCCGGGGCCGAAGAACTCGCGCGGTAGGCCGATGCGCAGCCCCTGCAGCGGCCGGCTGGCGCTGGCGCCTGGCCACGGTTGGGCCAGATAGCGGCTGTAGTCTTCGAGCGGCTGCTCGAGGCTGGTCGAGTCGCGATCCAGATCCGGCCCGGCCATGGCGCTGAGCAGCAGCGCGCAATCGAGGGCGCTGCGCGCCATGGGGCCGGCTTGGTCCAGACTGGAGGCGTAGGCCACCAGCCCGTAGCGCGAGCAGCGGCCGTAGGTGGGCTTGATGCCGGTGACGCCGCAGAAGCTGGCGGGCTGGCGGATCGAGCCACCGGTGTCGGTGCCGGTGGCCGCTGGGGCCAGCCGCGCCGCCACCGCCACCGCCGAGCCGCCTGATGAACCGCCGGGTACGCGCGTGCGGTCCCAAGGGTTGTGCGCCGGGCCATAGGCAGACTGGTCGTTGCCCGAGCCCATGGCGAACTCGTCGCAGTTGAGCTTACCCAGCGTCACGGCGCCAGCGGCGGCAAAGCGCTGCACCACAGTGGCATCAAACGGGCTGCGGTAGCCTTGCAGCATTTTCGAGCCGGCGGTGGTGGGAAAGTCGCGCGTCACGAGCACGTCTTTGTGCGCCAGCGGCACCCCCAGCAAGGGGCCGCGTTCGCCGGCGCTCAGGCGCGCATCGGCGGCGGCGGCCTGAGCCAGTGTGGCGGCTTCGTTCAGGGCCAGATAGGCGCCTAGGCCGCTGTGGGCGTGGGCGCGCGCCAGCAGGTGCTGCGCCACCTCGGTGGCCGAGGTCTGGCGGGCGTGCAGGGCGGCGCCGAGTTCGGCCACGCCCATCTGGTGCAGATCAGGGTGGGCGGCGCTCATTCGAGCACCCGGGGCACGAGGTAGAGGCCGTCTTCCACGGCGGGCGCGCTGGCCTGGTTGGCTTCGCGCTGGTTGGGCTCGCTGGCCACGTCGGGGCGCAAGCGCAGTTGCACCGGTTGCATGACGGCGGTTGGGTGCGCCAAGGGCTCGACGCCGGCGGTGTCCACGGCCTGCATCTGCTCGACCAAGCCCAAAAAACCATTCAGGCGCTGCTGCGCATCCAGCGCCTGTTCGGGCGTGAGTTGCAGCCGCGCCAACTGCGCGAGGCGTTCGATTTCTTGCAAAGTCAATGACATGGGGCAATATGTAAAAAAGCTTGAGCGCATCCCAAAGCAGCGTCTATAGGGTATTATCCCCGGTTTGTGCCCGCGCTTAAACCAGTCGGCATCCGTGTCCGGCGGTGCAGGGCAACCCTCATCATGTTTGAATCCATACGCCAGCATTTTTCTACCGATTTGGCCATCGACCTCGGTACCGCCAACACCCTGATCTACGTGCGCGGCAAGGGCCTCGTGCTCGACGAACCGTCGGTGGTTTCGATCCGCCACGAAGGCGGCCCGCAAGGCAAAAAATCCATCCAAGCGGTGGGCAAAGATGCCAAGGCGATGCTGGGCAAGGTGCCCGGCAACATCGAGGCCATCCGGCCCATGAAAGACGGCGTCATCGCCGATTTCACCGTTACCGAGCAGATGCTCAAGCAGTTTATCAAGATGGTGCACCCGCGCTCGATGTTCAGGCCCAGCCCGCGCATCATCATCTGCGTGCCCTGCGGCTCGACCCAGGTCGAGCGCCGCGCCATTCGCGAGTCGGCGCTCGGGGCCGGGGCCTCGCAGGTCTATCTGATCGAAGAACCCATGGCAGCGGCCATCGGCGCCGGGCTGCCGGTGTCCGACGCGCGCGGCTCGATGGTGGTGGATGTGGGCGGCGGCACCACCGAAGTCGGCGTCATCAGCTTGGGTGGCATGGTCTATAAGGGCAGCGTGCGCGTGGGCGGCGACAAGTTCGATGAGGCCATCATCAGCTACATCCGGCGCAACTACGGCATGCTGATCGGCGAGCCGACCGCCGAGACCATCAAGAAAACCATCGGCTCGGCCTTCCCGGGCGCCGAAGTCAAAGAGATGGAGGTCAAGGGCCGCAACTTGGCCGAAGGCGTGCCGCGCAGCTTCACGATTTCGAGCAACGAGGTGCTCGAGGCCCTGACCGACCCAATCAACCAGATCGTGCAAGCGGTCAAGGCGGCGCTGGAGCAAACCCCGCCCGAACTCGGGGCCGACATTGCCGAGCGCGGCATGATGCTCACCGGCGGCGGCGCCCTGCTGCGCGACCTCGACCGCCTGCTGGCCGAAGAAACCGGGCTGCCGGTGCTGGTGGCCGAGCAGCCGCTGTTGTGCGTGGTGCTGGGCTGTGGCATGGCGCTGGATCAGATGGACCGCTTGGGCGGCAGCATTTTTACCGCCGAGTAAATTTTTCGCTCCATCCGGCCATGTCGCTGGGTACCATCGACCAATCCCCGCCGCCCTTTTTCAGGCAGGGCACGCCGGCATTGTCCAAGTTGCTGGTGCTGGGGGCGCTGGCGGTGTTGCTGATGGTGCTCGACGCCCGCTTGCAGTGGGCAGCGCCGGTGCGCCAGACCTTGGCCGTCGTGCTCAGTCCGGTGCAATGGTTGGCCTTGCAGCCGCTGCACGCGGCGCGCTGGTCGGGCCAATACCTGGGCAGCTTGCGAGCCGCCCAAGACGAGGCGGCGCTGGCGCGCGCCGAGCTGATGCGCCAAGCCGAGCGCGCCGCCATCGTCGAGCACCTGGCCCAAGAGAACCGCGAGTTGCGCGATTTGTTGGGCATGCGCGCCCGACTGCCCGCCACGACCCGGGGCGCGCAGATTTTGTACCAGTTGGCCGACCCGTACACGCTGGCGGTGGTGATCGACCGCGGGCAACAAGATGGCGTGCAGCCCGGCTCGGCCGTGATGGATGGCTTTGGCGTGCTGGGGCAGGTGACGCGGGTGCATTGGGCCACGGCGGAAGTGCGCCTGTTGGTTGATCCCCGGCAGGCGATGGCGGTCATCAACACCCGCACCGGGCAACGCAGTCTGGCTTTTGGCCTGCCGGCGGACTGGGGTGCAGACCCACAGATCGAGCTGCGCTTCGAGCCCATCGCCACCCAGGCCATGGTGGGCGATGTGCTCACCACCAGCGGCATCGACGGGGTTTATCCGGCTGGTTTGCCGGTGGCGCAGATCGTTCAGGTGATGGCCTCGGGTGCCGACGGATTTGCCCAAGTGCACGCCCGGCCGCTGGCCCGCATCCAGCACGCCCTGCATGTGCTGGTGATCGACCCGGTGGGGCGCCCGGTGGCCAACGAAACGCCCGCCGCTGCGGCGGCCAGTGCGCCGCCCACCCCCCCCGATAGGAGGGCTGCGCCATGATCATGAGCCCTGGGCAGACCCTGCTGCTGCCCGCCAACCCTTGGTTTGTCTGGGGTACCCTGCTGGGTGCGTTGCTGCTCGAAATGGCGCTGCAGGTGGCGCTGCTGGGGCGCGCAGCGTGGGCGCCCGACTTGTTGGCCCTGACGCTGGCGTTTTGGGTCGTGCACCAGCCGCGGCGCGTCGGTGTCGGGGTCGGGTTTGTGCTGGGCTTGTTGATCGATGTGCACCAAGGCGCACTCTTGGGGCAGCATGCCTTGGCCTACAGTGTGATGTGTTACTTGGCGGTCGTGATTCACCGGCGGCTGCTGTGGTTCGACTGGAAGCGCCAAGCCTTGCACGTAATGTTGCTGTTTGTGTTGGCGCACGCGCTGCAGTGGCTGGTGCGGGCGCTGGCGGGCGACGGCGGACCCGATCTCGGGATGCTGCTGGCGCCATTGTGGCAGGCCGCCTTGTGGCCGCTGGCCACCGTGCTGCTGCTGGCGCCGCAGCGGCGCGCCCACGACCCCGATGCCGACCGGCCCCTTTGAGCCAGCGCCACAGCCAGCGCCCGCCTGCCATGCACGACGTTGAACTTCAGCTGTTGCGTTTTCGACGCCGGGCGCAGATCGCGCTCGTGGTGGTGTTGCTGGCCTTGGGGCTGCTGGCTTTGCGCATGTATGTGCTGCAAATTCAGCGCCATGCCGATTTGCAGACCCGCGCCGAGAGCAACCGCACCGCCGTCATCCCGCTGCCGCCGTTGCGTGGCCAGATCGTGGACCGCCACGGTGTTCTGCTGGCCGACAGCCTGGCGGTGTTTACGCTCGAAATCACGCCGGCTTTGGTGGCCGACATGGACCACACCCTGCAGACGCTGGCCGAGCTGGTGCCGATCACCCCGGGCGAGTTGCGCCGCTTTCAACGCCTGCGCGCCGAATCGCACCGCTTTGCCTCGCTGCCGCTGCGCAGTCGGCTGACGCCCGAAGAAATGTCGGTGCTGGCGGCGCAACTGTTTCGCCTGCCCGGGGTCTCGATCCAGGCGCGGCACCTGCGCTACTACCCGCTGGGTGCGTCAGCGGCTCATGTGGTCGGACATGTGGGGCGCATCAACCAGCGCGACCGCGAGCGCATGGCCGAATGGCCGCCCGAAAAGCAAGCCAACTACCGGGGCACCGACCACATCGGCAGACTGGGGGTGGAGCAAAGCCACGAAGCGTTGCTGCACGGCACCACCGGGTTTCGCCGGGTCGAGATCAACTCGCACGGCCAGGTGCTGCGCACGCTCGAGACCGTGCCCGCCCGCACCGGCCAAACGCTGCGCCTGACGCTGGATGCGCGCTTGCAGCACTTGGTGGAACAACTGTTTGGCGCGCGCCGCGGTGCCTTGGTGGCCATCGACGTGCGCAACGGCGAGGTGCTGGCTTTCGTGAGCATGCCCAGTTTTGACCCCAATGCCTTTGTCGATGGCATCGGCGTGGAAGAATGGCGCGCCCTGAACGAGTCGATCGAGCGCCCGCTGTTCAACCGGGCCTTGCGCGGCACCTATCCGCCGGGATCGACCTTCAAGCCCTTTATGGCCTTGGCCGGGCTGGAGCTGGGGCTGCGCCGCCCGGAAACCAAGGTCTATGACCCGGGCTTTTGGGTGCTGGGAAACCAGCGCTTTCGCAGTGTGGGCGAGCGCCATTTGGGGTATGTGGACTTGCGCCATGGCATGGCGGTGTCGAGCAATGTGTACTTCTACACGCTGGCGCACGAGATGGGCATCGACGCCATTCACGGCTTTATGCACCCCCAAGGCTTTGGCCAGCGCACTGGAATCGATTTGGTGGGCGAGGGGCGCGGCTTGTTACCCAACCAAGCTTGGAAGCGCAGCGCCTACAGCCACCCGGCCCAGCAGCGATGGTTCCCTGGTGATACCGTGGCCGTGGGCATCGGGCAGGGCTACAGCGCCTTTACTATGTTACAGCTTGCCCATGCCACCGCCACCCTAGCCAACGGTGGCGTGCGCCAGCAGCCGCACTTGGGGCTGCGCGCTTACGCCTTGGGCGAGCCTCGGGGACGCGAGCTGACCACGCATCAAGGCACGCCCATGGGCTGGCAGAGCCAGAACCTGCAAGCGGTGCTCGAAGCCATGGAGGCGGTGAACCTGCCCGGCGGTACGGCGGCGGGCGTGTTTGCCGGTGCACCCTACCGCAGCGGTGGCAAGACCGGCACCGCGCAGGCGGTGCGCATTCCCCAAGGTGCACGCTACGACGCCGCGCAGCTCGAGGAACACCAGCGCAGCCACTCGCTCTACATCGGCTTTGCGCCGCTGGAGGCGCCCACGGTGGCGCTGGCGGTGATCGTGGAGAACGCCGGCTTTGGCTCGGTGGCCGCGGCCCCGATCGCGCGCCGGGTGTTCGACTACCTGCTGTTGGGCCTGTACCCGAGCGAGGCCGATATCGCCGCCACCGCGCAGGGCCAAAGCCGAGCGCCCATAGGCGTGCAGCGGCTGGCGCGCGAAGTCGCCTGGCCGGGGCGCACAACGCCACCGGTGCCGCAGCCAGCGCATGCCGTGCAGCCAGCGCTGGTGCAGCAACCAGCCCCAGCGACTCAACCAGCTGCGGTGCCCCGGTAGGGGTCGGCAAAGCCCAGGCCAGCCAAGATCTGCGTTTCGCGCGCTTCCATGGCTTCGGCGTCGGCGGCGCTGGTTTCGTGCTCCCAGCCTTGGGCGTGCAAGCAGCCGTGCACCAGCAGGTGCGCGTAGTGCTGCTGCAGGGTCTTGCCCTGCTCGGCGGCCTCGCGCTCCAGCACTGGGGCGCACAGCACCAGATCGGCCAGCACCACCGGTTCGGCCGCGTAGTCGAAAGTCAGCACATTGGTGGCGTAGTCTTTGCCGCGGTAGTCGCGGTTCAGGGCCCGGGCTTCCTCGGTGCCGACGATGCGCACCGTGAGCTCGGCCGGGCGCTCCAGCGCGTGGCGCAGCCAGCGCCGCACAAGGTGGCGAGGCAGGGCGGCGCGGTGCGCGGCCAAGCTCAGGCCGGCTTGGGTGTCGGCCACCTCGGGGCGTGCGAATTGCAGCGACAGCGTGAGCGCGGGCAGTTTCATGGGCTGGGCTCGGCAAGGGGCGGGGCAGGGCGGCGGCTGCGCCGGCTGGTGGGTGCGGCGCTGTGGGCGTTGGCGTGAGCCAAGCCAGCGCTTTCGTAGGCATCGACGATGCGCGCCACGAGCGGGTGGCGCACCACGTCGGCGCTGGTAAAGCGGCTAAAAGCGATGCCTTGGGTGCGCTTGAGGACGCGCTCGGCGTCGATCAGGCCACTCAACTGGGTGCGCGGCAGGTCGATCTGGCTCACGTCGCCGGTGACCACGGCCTTGGATCCAAAGCCGATGCGCGTCAGAAACATCTTCATCTGCTCGGGCGTGGTGTTTTGCGCTTCGTCGAGGATGACAAAGGCGTGGTTCAGGGTGCGCCCGCGCATGAAGGCCAGCGGCGCGATCTCGATTTGCTGGCGCTCAAAGGCCCGGTGCACCTGCTCGAGCCCCATCAGGTCGTAGAGCGCGTCGTAGAGCGGGCGCAGATAGGGGTCCACCTTTTGCGCCAGATCGCCGGGCAAAAACCCGAGGCGCTCACCAGCCTCGACCGCCGGCCGCGTGAGCACGATGCGCTGCACGGCGCTGCGCTCGAGCGCATCGACGGCGCAGGCGACCGCGAGGTAGGTCTTGCCGGTGCCGGCTGGCCCGATGCCGAAGGTGATGTCGTGCGTGGCCATGTGCGTGAGGTAGCGGCGCTGGTTGGCGCTGCGGCCGCGCAGTTCGCCGCGCCGCGTTTGCAGCGCCGGGGCCTCGTCGGCCCCCGGCGCAGCGGGCAAGGCGGTGTCGCCGCTGAGCATGAGCTGCACTTTTTCTGCGGGGATGGGCGCGCGCGCCTGCTCGTACAGCGCCTGCAAGACCTCGAGCGCCTGCTGCGCGCGCGCCTTGGGGCCTTCGATGCGAAACTGCTCGAAGCGGTGCACCAGCTTGACTTGGAGCGCGGCCTCGATCTGGCGCAAATGGGCATCGAGCGGGCCGCACAGGTGCGCCATGCGCAGGTTGTCGGGCGGGGTGAAGGTGTGGCGCAGAATCAAACCGATAATCCGCAATAAAGGAAAACCCCAATGATAGGCAAATTGAGCGGCACCCTGCTAGAAAAAACGCCACCGCAGATCGTGATCGACTGCCACGGCGTCGGCTACGAGGTCGAGGTGCCCATGAGCACCTACTACGGCCTGCCGGCCTTGGGCGCGCCCGTGGCCTTGCTGACGCAGCACGTGGTGCGCGAAGACGCGCAACTGCTGTACGGCTTTGCCACGGCGGCCGAGCGCAGCGCCTTTAGGCATCTGATCAAAATCAGCGGCGTGGGGCCGCGCACCGCCCTGGCGCTGTTGTCGGGCCTGAGCGTGGCCGAGCTGGCGCAGGCCGTGACGGCGCAGGAAGCGCGCCGGCTGCTCAAGGTGCCGGGCATCGGCAGCAAAACCGCCGAGCGCTTGCTGCTCGAGCTGCGCGGCAAGCTCGGGTCCGAGCTGGGCCTGCCCGCCACACAAGCCGGGGCCGCGGCAGCGCCGGCCAACGCCGAGCAGGCCGACATCGAGCAAGCCCTGCTGGCGCTGGGCTACAGCGAGCGCGAAGCCGCCGCCGCCCTCAAGGCGCTGCCACCGGCGGTGGGGGTGAGCGAAGGCATCCGGCTGGCGCTCAAGGCGCTGGCGCGCTAAGAAAATCCCCACATGACCATCCAGACCGACGATTTTGCCCCCGCCGCGCCGCGGCGCACCGTGTCGGCGCAGCCCGAGAGCCCGCGCGAGGAGGCGCTCGAGCGCGCGCTGCGCCCCAAGGGTTTGGCCGAGTACGTGGGGCAGGCCAAGGTGCGCGAGCAGCTCGAGATCTTCATCGGCGCGGCCAAGAAACGGCGCGAGGCGCTCGATCACGTGCTGCTGTTTGGCCCGCCGGGGCTGGGCAAAACCAC
>Ga0209104_1000047_pt1 | contig 19136 bp, 15 predicted proteins | sample JTO19cmmetaG_FD_184156 | JGI IMG/M metagenome (GOLD analysis project Ga0209104, IMG submission 184156) | Freshwater bacterial and archeal communities from Indian Creek, Illinois, USA to study Microbial Dark Matter (Phase II) - JTO19cm metaG... | ecosystem: Environmental > Aquatic > Freshwater >... | reverse complement strand
TTTTCCATCAGCTAGTTTTATTTTTCTTCTTTTCTTTTTATTGATAGAGAACTCTCCAAATCCATAAGGTAGTTTTGCTTTCTCACCTGTTTCTAATATATACTCTTTAAAGAATTCATTATAAGTGTAAATGATATTTCTCCATTCATCGTATGTAAGAGTTATAGATGGATGTTTTTTGCAGAACTGATTATAGTTGTCTTTGCTAGAGCTTCTCCAATCAATCTTTGTTCTCATTAATTAGTTGGTTTTGAGTTTGGTGATTGACCATCTATTCCTTCTTGACTAGTATCAGTTTTAAGATTGAAATACGTAGATAGAAGTTTTTGAGATGTAAGTTGTAGTACTTGTTGTTCTAGATATCCAGGAAGAGGAAACTCTTTATCTAATGGATTCTTACATAGTTCTTCAGTAGTGTATTCTGGAGTTCCGCATCCACATTCTGGATACATGATTTCATTTTCTACATCTTCTTCAAATAATGCAACAAATCTAATTGCTTTAAGTAAAGGATTGTTTACATATAAATATCCATTAGATATCCAATAGTATTCTTCTTTCTTGATTATAGGAAGCTTTAAAAGATTTATATATCTATTGATAGTTATTTCTTTTAACTTCTTTCCTACACCACTCATGGCGTTAATAGAATAAACTCCTTGTATTACATATTGGTAATTACCTTCTGATATACGTGGAAGTTTAAACTTAGTTCTAGCTATAGTACATTCATCTACATAATTGCAACATTCAGAAATAGATACCTCTACCATTTCCAAACAAGGAATAGTAGTGAATAATGTATCAGTAGCCCAAAGTTTTCTTAAATTGGTTTCTCTCTTTATAAGTAATAAAGAGTTGTTTCTTATCTCAGATGCGATTGCTCTATCTGTAATAAGACTATCTGTAGAAAGTATCTTGTGGACACTTCTAACATCTGATACTAATTTTCTTAATGTTGCCATAATTATATTCGAGTTTCAAATTCAGCCACCTTCCCATGCTCATCATCATATACTAATGCTAAAGCAGCTCTTACTGAATGTACGTAATTATTATCTAAGTGCCATCTGTCTGTACCAGACAAGCTAGGCATTTGTTGTATTCTTACTCCCTTAACTTCTTTAGCCATATAGTGATGTTTGTCTCCTGTATGAACTTCTCTATATTTAGCATTTCCAAATGATTGGCTATACTGAGGATGTGTTGCAAATAATAATGGAAGATCTTCTATCTTACAGTTTCCATGATGCCATCCAATAAATGTATTACCTAATGTTAATCCTTTAATAACACTATGTTCTCTGATAAAATCTACATCAATATTTTCTTTGAAATAAACATCTAATGCGTGTGCTAAGTAAAAAGATTTAGTTCTATCATGATTACCTTGTACTAATACAACCACTACATGATTTGCATTCTGTCTTAACATATTAATTGTATCTACAAGAATAGCAAATCCTAATTCATATTCAGAACTATAATCCATTATAGTGTCTTGTGGAGTACCCTGTGTAGTTTGGTTTTGATAGTTATCAGTATGAAAGTAATCATTTGATATAGGTAACACTACAGTGTTTACATCGTAATTAGCTCTCACTTTGTTAATCAAAGACTGAGCCACATTAAAATATCTTAAAGCTCTTCCTTCTGGACTATTATCACCATCTACAGTTCTTTTAGCTAAGTGAAAATCAGATAGAGATATCTCTACATTTACATAATCTTTCTCTATAGAATAGTTTTCTTTAGTGATTGATATGTTATTTGGTTTGTAGTTTTGTAGGAATTTAGCAAAGTCTTCAGGAGAGTAGTCTTTTGCTTGTTTTAGTTTTGAAAAAACTGAGGAAGTAAACTTCCCACTTGGTAACATCTTAGACCAGTAGTTGGTTATGATGTATTTATCTAAGTTTATCTTGTGTAACTTAGCTAGTTCAATATCATTCTTTGGCTCATAGTCAGATATGATTGTACTTTCTAATGTACCTTTTTCAACATTAACTTTACGTTCTTCTGCAAAGTTTCTTGTTATATCTGTAGGTTGTTCATTATCTTTTTCTTTAAGTTCCTTCATGAGCTCACTCACTTCAAACTCACTTATTCCTAATCTTTCAGCATAGAATTTTTTACTTTTCTTCTGCGTTAATAACTCTTCTAATCGGTATAACAAGTGTTGATTTTCAGACATATGTATTTATATTAGTTAAAAAATATTGTAAAGATAAACAATAGTTTTTATATATTCCAAATAATTTTAGTTAGAGTTGTAATTATTTATAACCAAATTAGTTATAAAACAAAAACTCCCCAAGAAAAGTCTTGAGGAGAAACCTTGTAAAACCAACAAAACAAGGATTTTTTATTAAGGTAAAGTTGTAGTAGTAGTTGTTGTACTACTTGAAGTACTAGTTGTAGTAGTTGTTATTTCATCTACCACTATGTCTACATAATTAACGCAATCTCCAGTAGACATCACTCTAATTATTGTTGTATAATCTGGAACAGCTGCAGAAGGATATCCTGCAAGTAATGATGCTTTATCTACTCCTGAGTCAAATGATGATGTATAACCATCAAGATTTGAATATAAAATAAAAGGACCTGAATCAGCTCCAGCTGTTGTTAATGTTATTAATACTGTCATATGTTATTGATTTTAAATTAAAATGGACAAGGTCCTAGTATATTAAATAATACACCTCCTGGTGAGAAAACACTAGTTGCACAAATAAAACCTGTTTCATCTGGTCCATAAGAAACAGTAGTTATAACACCTGTTTCACAATCAGTTATAACTAAGTCTCCTCCTGTAACTGAATCATAAGAATAATAAGTACACACTCCTACGCAAGCTCCTCCTTCTGTTGTGTCTGCTGGAAAGTTATCACTAATTAAAGGAGATTGAGCACATATTGTTACTGGAGGATCTATTGATTCTACTGTAATAGTAAGTATAGTTGATCCACCACATGGTATATATTCTACTACATGGATGTCACCAGTAGTTGGTTCTATTAGATATTGTGCACATGTTACAGGTGCTGGTGTGGTAGATGTTGTAGTAGTACTACTACTAGTTGATGTACTTGTGCTAGTTGATGTACTGGTACTTGTAGATGTGCTAGTAGAGGTTGATGTGCTTGTAGATGTTGATGTTGATGTGCTTGTAGAAGTTGATGTACTAGTTGAACTAGAACTTGTAGTTGTTGAAGTTGGTGGTATAGTGGTAGTACTTGTTGTTGTAGATGTACTTGTAGAAGTGCTAGAACTTGTAGTGGTAGTTGTTGGACAACATACATTAAGTTGATCATATATATTCTCTATATCTTCTCCTATAATCATTACATCCTCAGTAATATTTGTTACAATCTCTGTAATTGAATTTACATCATCTGTAACATCACATATAATAGCATCAAACTTAGCAAGAATAGTATTTAAATTATCGCACGTGTTTACATCTGAACAAGGAAGCGGAGTGCCATCATATGTGATAGCACTCGTTCCTATTATTGTTGTATTATTTATGTTTGAGCAATTAGCCATTTTATAATTTTACTTAATGTTTATAAAGGTATACAATCTCCATTCACTGAACAACTTGAATATAAAATATTGTATGTACTATCTATAGTAGGGAAATATATAGGATTATTATTTTTATAATAAAACATTTGTATACTTCCTATTGCTGATGCACTAATACAGAAACCAGTAACTCCTGCATTTGTATATGCAAAATCTATATCTCCTCCATCACACGCACTTCCTTTTGAAGTAGTTATGTAAACTGTATTATTAGCTTTTCCTGGTGCAGGTGTATTTCCTGTAGCATCATCTAAATCTGTTTGAGCTACAATAACAGTCACACATGAACAAGCAAAAGGATAAACTGTTGTAGTAGAAGTAGTTGTACTTGTAGAAGTACTTGTAGAAGTACTGGTTGATGTACTGGTAGATGTAGAAGTACTAGAACTTGTTGTTGTAGTTGTAGAAATTCCAACACATGATCCACCAACACAATCAGCTCCAATTGTAATTAATACATAGCTATCACTTGCAGATCCTTGAGATCCACAAACATTTATAGTTTGGTTAGCAAGTATTGTTACATTTTCAATAGATGTATTTGAACAATCTTTATATGATATTAAATGAGAACTATCATCAGAATTATAAAAAGTTAAACACTCACAAGGAATAGCTGTTGTTGATGTAGTTGTTGTACTAGATGTACTAGATGTGCTAGTTGATGTTGTTGATGTAGTACTACTAGTTGGAGGAACACAAGGACCATTTGGTGTCACTATAACAGTTCCAGGAACAGTTAAAGGACTATCTGTTACAACACAAATGTTTGTATCTCCTGGATTTAATATAATAGCTTCTGGCTCTTGTGTTGTACAATCAGTAATAATTATAGCTACTGGTACATCTCCTGTATTATTTAATGAGAAGTTTTCACAAGGATGTATTGTTGTTGTACTTGTTGTAGTAGAAGTAGAACTTGTACTAGTAGTAGTTGTACAACATGTACCTAATTGATTATATATATTAATTATATCACCATTGATAATTGTTATCTGTCTAGTAATATTAGTAATTTGAATGTTTAATGTATTAATCTGTGTTAATAAATTACATATAATCTCATCAATCTTTTGTAATATCACGTTAAGTGTATCACATGGTTCAGCTGTCGTACAACTTAATGCAGGACCATTATAAACAATAGTACTGGAAGCAGTTAAATTAGTACCACATGGATTGTTACAACCACCATTAGTGATTGTAGAACTACATCCACAAGGAGTATTTATAACTACGTCTGTACAGCAAGGATTTACTGGTAAATATGGATATGCCATTTTATTGATTTATTAAGGTATATAGATGATGTAATAACAAGGAAGTGCTGGTTGAATATTTGTATGTGCACCATTTCCTCCTTGAGAAGCATTAGCTACTGTAACATTTGTTCCATTTAATCCTGTAACTTCTGTACTAGTATAAGCATGATTATTTGTGCTAGAACTTGTTTGTGTATTTATATTACTTGGTACAGAGACTGGAGTTGCTACACCAAATGAAGCATTAGAACTAGAACCTGCAAATCCTTCAATATGTTTATGTCCAGGATCATTTATAGTAACAGTAGCAAGGTGCGTATGATTTGGAATTTGTCCAATTGTTAATATAGTAGTATTATATCCATATACAGAATTTAATGCATAACTAGGATTACCAGGAGTTGAAGGATTTGTTCTAGCAGGAAGTGTTAAACCACCCATAGATCCATCTGTAGTACCTACACCAACTACACCTCTTTTGTCAGGAACACCAGGATTTCCTCCATTACAAAGATATATTTTTTCAAATGGACCTGTATCTAACCCTTTACCTGTACCATCAAAATTACCTGCTATAGGACCATAATATTCAACTACAGTGTAAGGAACCATTCTGTTATAATACTTTGTAAGATAACCTGTATAATCTAAATATTCTTGAATCAATACATCAAGATCATTTAATTTTACATATGTATTAGGTAAACTAAGTAATAATGCATTAAAAGAAGCATCTAATGCACAAAGTTTATTTATAACAGCTTGTAATACAGCATGTGTATCTGAAGAACTTGTTACACCTGTTAAACATCCAATTGTATAATCAGCATTTAATACAGCGAGTTCTGCCACAATAGCATCAACTTGTTCTTGAAGATCACAAGCAGCTTTAATTAAAGCATTGAATAAATCAACAGCTGTAATGTCTCCACATGTAGGAAGATATTTATCAACTAGGTTACAAATGATTTGAGGATCAATAACAGGTTTAATTCCTGAACCATCTAATGTAGATGTAAGGAATGTAATCAATGCTTGTTCTACAAATGATAATGAATCACCTGTTTGAATTCCTAGAACAGGAACATCTATTCCTGTATATTTAACACATCTGTCAGAGACAATCTCTGTACATCCGTTATAACAATTTGAGCAATTGGACATATTATTTATTTTTATTGTTAATTATTTATTAAACGTACTGATAATCCAAACACTTTTGAAAGAGTATTATTAAATATCTGACCAGAAGTGTTAGTTAATTTATATGTATTACCATCAGTAGATGTAGAGCCATCAGCTGCCCAGTGCACTGATTCATTACCTCTTTGATCAAACACACCTAAATTATTTATAAAACCTCCAGGAAATGCGGTGAATCCACTACTGTTTGTAGCATCTGTATTAGGAGAATTCCAACCCCAAGGTGATAGACCAATATCTTTCATAGCACCTCCTGCAACAGTATTGCTACCTAAGTAACTAATTAAAGTATTCCATTCTGCAGTGGTTGGAACATGTTTTCCAGCTGGGGCTAATCCTCTCGGATCATTTATAGCATACCAGTTATAAAGTACACTACCACTATTAGGATCATTATTATACCAACACCAAGCGCCTGTTGTTAAGTTTGCCCATGTAGTACTATTTGTAACTTCTGGTATTGGATCACCATTAGCATATTGAGTAACTCTTAAATCTGATTCATCCCAAGATTGTGTACCAATAATTACTGGAGAATCTGAAACACATAAACCTTCTGCTGTTATAATTCCTACAGTAACAACAGGAGAAATTCCAGAACAGAAATTTGACCAAGCATCAATAAAATTTGCAACTGAATCTGTTAATGTATAAGGAGTAGGAGGATCTAAACATTCACCAAGTTCTATAGTTGTTTCAAGTAATGGATCTATACCTGTAAGATCCCAATTATATTGTTGACAATAATAAATATTAAATACAGCACATTCTGGAGCTTGTGATGCTCCGTTTAAGCTTTGTCCTACATTTGCAACAAGAGTTAATACTTCTGTATCTAAATTAAGACTAAATATTTGACCATTGTTATCACAAACATGTATTACTCCTGCATCTATATATAATCCCCAAGGATCAGTTATAGAAGAAATATTAATATCTACAAGTATTGCTCCTGTAGAGTAATCATGTATAGTTATGTATGTATTACTTGTTATATTATCTACGTAAGAACAAACTAATTGATTTGATGTAGTGTAAATTAAATCTCCTGAAATATCTCTATTAACAGGCATTGGGAATTTACTAGTTATTCCTGCAGTTGTAGTAGTTATATCAACTTCAACAATGTCAGTTCCTATTGAACTAACTAATGTTACATCATCAATTGCTGTCATACCTGAACCAAATAATCCAGAAGCTAGATTTATATTTCTATTGTATGTAGCTGCAAATGGACAGAAATTATCTATATCATATTCAGATATATCTGTTTGAGTATATAACCATAGTTTGTTTGATGTATTTGCAATATCCCCAGTTACAGGAATAGGTCCTGTTATTTGTGATGTTAAATCAGTTGTTGCACCATCTTTATATATAAACACCCCATTACCTCTACTAAATAAAGGAAGACATTCTGTTACACAGAAAGGTATTCCAGTAGTAGTAGTTGTTGTTGTAGAACTAGTTGATGTACTTGTACTGGTTGATGTACTAGTGGAACTAGAGCTTGTAGAAGTAGTACTACTACTAGTAGAACTAGTTGTGCTAGTTGTACAAGAATTTGTTTCTATCACTACAATATTTGCCGATACATTAAGAGGTATAAATGTCTGTATACAAACACTTGATGTTCCTTCTAATAATATTGTTTCTGGTTCTCCTGTATCACAATTACCAATTAAGAATGATTCTAAAGAAGTTGCAGTGTTATATAATATATATGATTTACAAGTTGTTAATGTAGTTGTGCTAGTTGTTGTAGGATTTGCTACTATAGTAACATCACAAGGTTCCTCTAAACAACGTTCTGGTTCATTACATCTACTAATACATCCTAATGTAAGACGTATCACTCTACTAGCTATCATCTTAACAGAGTACTTATATACATAGTTAGGATTACAATACTTATACATAAGTATTCTTCTATAGCCTATTAACTGAAGAATGTCATCAGCAGGTACTGGTTTATTTAACATATATGATATGTTATTATATAAATTATTGCCAAGCTCTGCTAACTTACAATCTATCTTTTTAAGTAGAGAAGGTATATCAGCACATTCTGGGCAATCATTTAGTCTTGGTGATAACATAGTATTAATTTTTTATTTGTTTACTTTAGAAGCGCAGGTACCACATAGTCCATTTTTCAATTGACATCCACACCCCACATTAGCTCCACATGAATTACATTGTGCCATAATTAATAAAAGTTTATTAAGTAGTTGTTACCTGAACAACCACAGTTGGTTCTTAAAAAGTTATCTAACATATTATCTGCCTGAACATATAATGTATTTGATTCATATTCTGCACAGTTATTAGCTGCTGCAATAGCTCCTTGAATAAAGAAGTTTATTGTATTTAATGTAACACTAGATTGTGTTTTAAGTGCTCTATCACACTCCATCATATTTAATTGTAAAAACGCATTGTCAAACTTCTCTTGAAGTCTATCAACACGTAATATTGTTTTCTCCACATAGTTTGCATATGCAGGAGCAACAGAATATCTTAATCTGTACACTCCATCTGGAAGTGGTTGATTACAACCAGGATCTGTAATTCCTAAATTAGAAGATGTAAATACATTTAATTGGTCAGGAACAAAAGGTAATATCTTGGTTCCGAATCCTGGTATTTCAATCTCAATAGATGGTGCTGAGACCACTGGAGGATTGGTAGGATATACAGAAGCATCTGCAACACCAAGAGTATTAACATCGTAAGTAGATACTACTAGTATATCTAATTGTAAGTTTGCCATGTTGTTTTTTAAATAAATATGCCAGAGGAATGTGAGTTATCCTCTTTCCCCTGGCATAGGTTATTATTAATTTCTACTTCTTAATACTTAAGGTATAGCAGGAGTAGTTGTTGTTGTTGTAGTAGGAGCAATAGTTGTAGTAGATGTAGTAGTGATACAAATGTTATTATCTGGAACAGTTCCTAAACCAGCTTCTAAAATTGCTTCAAATGCAGCAGTTAAGTTGCTACCACCTTGAGGAACAGCAAGAATCACTGTAGAATCTTCCATGATATAATCACCCCATTGGTACTCAGATTTGTTATACTCGTTGAATTTGATATAGAATGTGTTGTACATAGTACCATTAGATACCCAAGATTCAAAGTTCTCGTTGTATCCATTCATTCTATATAAGTGTTTCAAGTAACCTGCTTGGTAGCTGTAGAAGTTTTTCTCTAATTGAGCAATCTCTGCAGATGTACCAGTAGGATAAGAAGCACGTTGTTGAATTGCTTCAGTAGCAACAATGTTACAAGCATCAGCAACAATAAAGTCAGCAGTAGTAGCTGGACCAGCATATACAAATGTTCTGAAAGATAGTCTATCATATTCAAATGGGAACGCTGCAATATCACAAGGTTGTCCATATACAGTTAATGGTTTTCCTGTAATACGTAAGATAGTTCCACCGATGTTTTCGAATGTATAGAACGTGTTAAAGCTAATGTTATCAGGGTTGTTACCTGGAGCTTGTTGTGTTAATTTATTGATTAATAAATCAATAATAATGTTTGGATCCACAGTATCACATGGATTGTCAGCACAGTTACAACATGGAGCTTGGATAGTTACTGAACGAGTGAAACCATTGAAATACAAAGTATTAATGTAGCTAGAAAAACCACGTAAAGTTAACGTGATGCTTTCTCCACATTGTACTAAGAAATCAGTTACATCAGTAATTTGATTAGCAGCAGTTGGACATCCTGTTACTTTGTACCATTCTGTTACGTTAGAGTTGCAACCAGATCCTGAAGGACATCCTTTGATCTTATCAGATCTTTTAGAACCTTGTAAGTAAGTGTTTGTTCTACCTTGAGCTACATAGAAGTAAGGAGAAGCAGCAATATTCAAAGCAGTAGCTACTGAATAATCGCTTTTAAAAATTCCCACATACCTGGAGTTAGGTCTTGTGTTGAGCCAGAGCTAGGGACAGCACTCTGCCCTACTGGAACCACGAATAACGTGGTTAATGAAAAATCAGCCATTTTTAATTTATTTAAATGTTAATAAAGTTTATTCGTTTGTTTGTATTCTGTAAGCTGCATTTTGTACAGCAGATTGGTTTTCAGTATACATTGCTAGATTCTGTACTGTAAGATCTAACAGTTCATCTTCTAAATATAATTCAAGTTCACAATCTTGATCAAATGATGGAGTTCCATCTAACATGATATATCCTGCTTTATTTATATATAGTGGATATCTCATGTACATCATGTAAACTTTAGTTGGGATAAATGTACCATCTGTAAAATAACTTATTTCATCTGATGATAAAGAGTTGAATGTTTCTTGGTATTCAAAACTTGGTCTATAATGATCATTGTTTAATATAAACTGTAGATCACCATGTTTAGCAAGATCTCGATTAATCCAAATCTTTCTATCTTTACATCTACCTTTGTCTGCTAGTATATATGAATCTATGTAGAACATATATTGTGGACTAAGCTCATGTACATACGTACACCATTGATTCAATTCAACATTCTTTAATGTAAGATCTAAAGGTTGATGATTGTAATTCATTATAAGACTTTGTAAGTCTTCATAACGTTTTTTAAATGAATCTTGTCCTAATTGACTAGCAACACTTATTCCATCAATCTTTTGTTTTATCAACTTAATCTGAGCTTCATTCAGAGCTAAGATTTTGTCTTCTAGTTGAATCTGTTGGTGCTCATTAGTTGATAGTTTATTTAGTTTCTGATCGATCTTATACAATAAACTATCTACTGGTATCATATGCTTTTATATTTTTAAAACTAGCCTCTTATACAGAAGCTAGTTTTTTAGTTTTCAATTTACCTTCTAATGTTAATAACTCATCTTGGTTATCATCATCAGCTAGGAATTTAATTAAATCTTGTTCATCTTTAGCAATTTCAAATTCACCTTCGTAAACTTTACCATTTGGTTTAACTCTGTAAACTGAATGTGTAATTGCTTGTTTAATTAAATCTTGTATATGGAGTAAATTTTCTTTCATGTCAGCAAATCTATTGAACACTTCAACTGGATTCAATCCTGAATATTTACCATTTGTGAATTCTGTTTGTTTCAATATGTTATCTACTTGATTATAAACAACTTCTTCCATTGTGTCTTCTGATACTGGAAGACCTAAAAGTCTTGCAACTTTACGTTTCTTCTCAGGAGTCATAGAATCAAACTTAACAATAGCTTTGTTAATCAATTGTTTTTTCTTGTAGATCACTGCATTTTCTATCTCATCATCTACAACATAAAATTGTGTTTCTGCTGGATATTCTCCTCTTTCCCATGCTTGGTGAGAAGATGCAATAGTTGGATGTACTCTCAACCATGAAAAGGCTATTTCTTGGAAAGCATTTGATAAATCAAAATAGTTATCACCATCCATCAATTTAACTGCTTGTACGTGAGTTTGATCATCTGGAGATAATGATAGTCCATAGTTCCAGAATTTAGAACGTGGTCCTAAGTCAATATCACCTATCTCATTCTCAAGTTTTGCTCTAAGAGCTGTAACTCTTTCAATTTCAAGTTCTCTTTCAGTTGGATCTGCAATTCTTTTAATGTAAGTAGAGTCTGGATCTAATCCTGTTCTATACTTTCCATCTAATTCTTTATAAGGATACTTGAATACTCCTGTTCCAGGAATTCTTGTAAATCCTTTTTGCGATAGTCCACTGTCCATTGTCTGCAGTTGAGAACTGTTATACTCACGTTTTATCGTAGAGATTTTGCCTGTTTTACCCATAATGTAGTTTAATTAAATATTTGGTTTATTTTAGTAGAGTGTCCCCATTGAAGGGAATGCGACTGGGAAACCCAATCCATCACTCTGACACTTAGTTACGTTGCTGTGCAAGAGGCTTGACTAAGTAAGGTTGAGAATCATCCCCTCTGGGAGGGAGAGGAGGTGAGGGGACTCATCTCGGAAAAAAGAGATGTGTGCTGTTCTATAATGGGAAGCAACACATCTACTATTTTGTTATTAGAATTGTGGGATTTCCTCGATCAACACAGTTCTAGAAAGATCTTCAATAAATACATCACATCTGTCTTTCATCCAGATTTCGTATCCTGGGAATTTGTTAGCAGAACTCATACCTTGAGATTTAGCAAAACCTAAGTGATGACGAGTACCATCAATATAACCCCATGTCATAGAAGGAGCACCTTTCATACGTACTTCTCTAATGTTGTTTACCATTGATCCATCAGACATTGGAGAAACATCAAACACCATAAATACTGGAGTAGATTTTTTGTTTTGTCCAAATTCTAAGTTAGATTGTGGTAAATCTAATTCTTTTAAGTGAATCAATTCAACACGTCCAGTCTCACGAGTTACCATTGCATCAAATGCAAAGTTGTAAGTGATGTGTTGTCCTTCTCCTTGCATATATCTGTTTCCAGAATCAGCCATGAAAGTAAGACCTGAATTTAATGCATCTGTTTTTAAAGCTTGTTGGAATACATCGAATCCAGCTTCATTAGTATACATCTTAACACTTCTATCTTTCACATCCACTCTTCTGTAGAATAAATCTCCAAATACAGAACGGATTAAGTTAGCAGAGAATTCACCTCTATTGTATTGTACTAAGTTTCCATTGTTTCTCATTCTGTGGTATACACCAGCAGATGTTCTTTTCAATTCTTGTTTAGAACCATTAGTTTTAACTGTACCTGGCTTAGCCCAGATCATACGTTTAACTTTTAATTCCAACATAGACTTACGCATCCAGAACTCAATGAACGGTTCCCATTTAACATCATTACGAGTTAAAGGTAATTGGTTTCTTCTTTGTGGAGCATAAACTAAGATGTCTAATGGTTTACCAGAAGAATCTCTCATCATTTTATCATCAGCCCATTCAGTGATTTTGTGCTCATATCCATATGCAGAACCTAAAGATTCGAACATTGTGATTTGCTCACCTAATCTTGGAAGACCTAATAAGTCTTGATCAAACTCACCAATAGCAGCATCAACTAATTCTAGTTCAACACCATATTGTAAGAAGATAGGATTAACGAAATCAACTTGTGGGTTATCACTTACTAATGTAAATGTATACAAGTAACCCATGTTCCATGGCTGAGGATCTTTGATTACATAGAATCTAGGACCGTACTGACGAGTACCTACAGAAATGATTGCGTTTTTAGAGAACTCATTAGTATCTAATATTAAAGAGAACTCTTGACCATCGATACCAGTTTTACCAGCTAAGATAAGATCTTGCGTAGAAACAGGAATGTCAATGATTTTTGGGAATTTGTAAGGAACAGCGATTTGCCATTTCCATGCATCACTATTATTATCGATGTAATAAGGTGTGCTTTTGTTGATCATGTCTAAGAAGTCATTACTATACAATGAGCTCTGAGTATATAAAGAAATGATTTTCTTGTCATAATCAGCAGGCTCAGTAGAGTGAAAACTTTCCAAGTGATTTGAGTCAGTAAGTTTTCCTACCGCACGTTTGTCCATAGACGCTACACGAGCATAAGTAAAACCTGTTAAACCTGGGATTGTTTGAATTGCCATTGTTTATTCGTTTTTGTTATTAATTAATTATTTTTGTTATAAGAACCATGAATTAGGATTAGATTTAGAACCACCAGTAGCAGCAACTGTTTTAGCTTTTGTTACTTGTCTTGCAACTTCTCCAAATAACTGGTTAGACTTTTTAGTCACACCTGTTCTTTGTATAGTTGATAATGTAGGATCTTTTTCTAACATTTTAAGTAGAAGTCCAATCTTAACTTTTTGTGCATGGTTCTCTGGTCTTTTCAAATCCAGGATAGCACGATCAAAGTCAGTTAGTGTTTCTCCTGTAGGAGTTTTCCACTTATCAACTAATAAGAAGTCTTGTAGTTCACCTGCTAATTTTGGATTGATAGGAATCCCATCAAACTCTTTATCTTTAACCTTATCTTGTAAGATTGATTGTACGTTACTTATGTACTGATTTTTAACAGCTTGTTTCTGTTGCAACTCTTGTTGAGCGTTAGCTTCCATTTGTTGTAACTTAGATGCTTCTTTTTTAACCAGCACTTTGTGATGTTTAGTTGCTACGCTTTCTAAATCACCATAGTTTTTAAGTCTTTCAACTTCTGTGTCTACATCTTCTGGATCAAATCCTTGATCAGATAAAGCTTGTTTCATTATCCTCACTTGATTATCCTCACTTGAAAGATCCATCTCAGCAAAGTTTACAACTTGATTATAAACACCAAAGTAATCTTTTGGATTAACTCCTTTTACAAATATGGCATCAAAAGCTTCTTGGTAATCTTCTCCAAATTGTCCAATGAAATTTTGTACTAATTCAGAAGCACCTTTTTTCTTTTCAGCATTGAATCTTTCTAAGAAATCTTCTGCGGTAGTTACTGGTTCTTGATCTTCATCATCATCATTGGTGAATACACCTAGTTTATAAAGATCATTTGCAAGAGCAGTGAATTGTGTTCCTTCATTACTATCGTCCTCATCATCAGCATCATCATTAGAAGTTTCTGCAACTTTCTTTGCTGGTGCTTTTACTGGAGGTGTATCTTCATCTTCTTCATCATCATCTTCATCATCACTTAAGAAGTCAGAGATCATTGATTGTCCATCTAATTTCTCTTCGTCTGTTTTACCATCAACACTTTTAGGAGGAACAATTTCCTTACCTTTCTTAACCTCTGGTGCTTCAGGAGCAGCAGGAGCATTAGCGTCTTTAATAATTGCAGTTACATCCTCTGGATTAGAAGATGCTGTTTCAGGAGAAAACAAGTCATTTAACAGTTCTTGGTTACCCATTCCCATTTCCATAGTATCTTGGATACTAAAGTTACTTAGGTTATCTAAATTATCAGCCATATGTAGTTGTATTTATGTTTGGTTTATTTATGTAAAAGTATAATAAGAGTTTCTAATATCAAAGTGTTATAGATCAATGTGATCCAATTTTCTTGATAATATAGCATTAACATTTTTATCTCCCCTTTCGAGGAGAATTTTTTTAACCTTTTTTGTTATTTCTGCCCTTAGCATTCTCTTTTGCAACAGCAAGATCGTTTGCCATATTCTCTCTAGCCACTTGTATTTTATCTCTTTCTATAGCCATTTTATCAGAAGCTTGTTTGTTCTTAGATTGAATATCAGCCATTTTTGTTACATAATCTTTAGCAGCTGTTTCTTGATCATGAGCTAATCTACTAACTTCCAATACATCAGGAATAGTGTTTTCATTAACATCTTCACTTTGTACATTACCAAATCCTGTAGCTTGAATAATAGCAATCTTCTCTTTAGATGCTCTATCAAGTTCTCTTTGATAATCATCATGAGCTTGTTCTTCTTGTTGTAACTGAATAGCTTGTTGTAATGCAGCTTGTGATTGTTCTTGTTGCTGTTGAAGTTTTTGTTGTTCAAGTTGTTGAGCTTCTTGCTGTTGAGCAATCTGTTGGTCTCTAAGATCTTTAAATGTTTTCTTAAGTTCTCTTTGAGACTTAGAACTATAAAGTTCCACTACATCATAAAGTGTGCCACCATTCTGAATAATAGCTTGAGAAAGTTGTCTAAGCTCATTAAACATTTGCGTATCTTCAGGTCTATTAGTAAGGAACACTTTAAGATCTCTAAATTTAAGATCTGTTCCATTCACTTGTACAAATGCAGATTCTCCTTCATTTGTAATATATGATAATGTAGATTGAGGTTTAACACTTTCTATGTATAAAGCAGCATCTATAATACTTTGATATAACTGTCCCATTACATATTCGTGTGCCACAAATAGAGGCTCTGTTTGGGAATAACTTTGTTGCATAGCAGTGTTAGTACCTGTAGCACTTTCAGAGGCAGAAACAGATCCCATACGCTGTCTAGACATACCTACAAGTTCCCAGCATTCAGCTTTAAGTTGTTGTGCTAATGTATATCGAGATTGTATCTCCTGCGTACGTGTAAGATCAAGAGCTGTAAACTGATTGAATGAACTAGGAGATTTTAAATTCTCTGGAGAGTCATCAATAAATACCACTCCTCTATTACGTGCTTCCATTTCCCAGATATCAAGAGCATCTTGTGCATCTCCATCTTTAGGAATAGGAATATGTCTTAATGACATAAGCTGAACCTTACCTACCTCTTTCTCTAGAAGTTTGTACAATTGGTTCATACATACGTTATATAGCACTTGGAAAGGTTTCATAAGATCTACTAAAGACTTAGCCTCTGTGTTCTTCACCTCATATGTTGTACCTATAATAGGACAATAGTTTAATAATTTAAATGGTTTGATGTGATAGATATCTGGACCAATCTTAGTTCCTTGATACCATTCATTAATCCATCCCCACTCTAATGATTGTTGTGTAGGTATAGTTCCTGATTTGTAAGTTTCATCAACTAACATTGATTGCTCATTACCCATCTCATCTATATAGATAAGCTTACCTATCTTTCTTTTAGATATCCAATAACTACGTACAACAACATACTTATATCCAAATGAACTAACGTTATTAGTTAGACCTAAAAAGTCTTTTAGTCCATCATTGTTCTCTTTCATCTCTGATTCAATAATCATTCTTGTTTGTAATACAAGAGGGTCAAATGTATCATACATTACAGAATCTTGTCCAGGAATAGCATCTGGATTACCAAGGTTTGATTCTCTAACATTGATCAATCCATAATCCTGTAATGAACTACGTAAGTGATCTATTTCTTCTTTAGTAAGATCAGGTATACTTTCAATAATTTCTGAAAGTTCCATAACTTGTACTGTACCAGCAGCATAAGCTCCTTGAGCTCTCCCTGTGGGATCTGATATAAACTTTCTATCAGGGGTAGTAAGAAACCAAGTGTTCTTTGGGTTAGCCACCTCAATATTAAATCCAGTTTTTGAATTGTCTTCATATATATGATAGAACTCTCTAGCAGAAATCAGTAAATCTCTAAAGGCATCTTCTGATTTTTCTTTTAAATTAAACTCGGCTTTTTGACATGTAAGAACATGATTAGCCCATTTCTCTGCAACAGATGTATAGCTATCTAGCTGATCTTTAACCTGTTCCATTGTTATTTGATCTAACTGTTCATCAGGAAGTTCAATTCCCTGCATTAGAGATTTTTCAATGATTTGTTGTTTAACTTGACTGATTACATACTGTTGTAATGTATCTGTTTTAAATTGTAGTTCTTCTGCTTGACTATCATCATCAAAAGCTTTCACTCTAAATGTATCAGGTCTTTTACTGATCTCACCTACTAATTCATTAACAGGAGTGGTAACAATAGAATACATCTTCACGTATGCAGGAAGTTCTAGATCTGCTGTAAGCACATCTGTAAAGCTTCTCACTTCAGGCTCCTGATAGAAATCTTCCATACGTAAGATTCCTTTCATAAGATCATAGTTCTTAACAAATGTATCTCTATTCTTTACATACTCAGCATATGCTTTATTGGAGAAATAATCCATTGTATTCTTAATCCAACTCTCATCTTGTTTTTCCTTCTCTGTTTTAAACTGATCTGGGAAGATGTTAAGATAGGCATACCTGATGGTTGCGTCTTTTGTATATCTAATTATTGCCATTATGTAAACAATTTATTTTTTGGTGTGTTAAACATTGGTCTGTTTTCTGTAAACAGTCTATTCTTTTTGTTCTTAGTGAACATTGATTTTATTCTTACGTCTTGTTCTCCTCCTATTTTTCCCATAATAGGATCTAGTTTCATAGCAAGAGCTATTGCAAGCTCTGCAGCAATGATTCTATCAAAGTTACCTGATTCATTATACTGAATCATTTCTTCTAGTAATACAGGATCAAATATCTTTGCTATACCTTTTATCTCAGACTTAATGTTTCCATCTTCATCTTTCTCTGTATGTACCACTTCTTCTGAATACTTCTTAAGACATCCATGTAAGAAGTCTCGTATTTTTTCAGATGATCTGTGTATTCCGTAATCCCTTCTAACTGTGGTGTTTGGAACTATTTCTTTCAACCAGTCTGGTTGTCTTTCTAAATAATGAGCATCTCCTTTAGCTATCATGTAGTCTATGAAAGAGATTTCATCATTCTCACATAGAGCTCTAGCATTGTAATACTTAATAAGATAGCGAGCTTGTTCTTCCCATGTTTCTTTCTTATCTGGTCTAGCACAATAGCTAGCTACAAACATATCTTGATACTTCTCTCCAGAAATAGCATGCATACGTTTGTATATATAGACAGATCCTAATGAGCTAGAATAAGCAGATTTACCTTGTCTATAAGGGTCAATTCCTGCAACATATAATCCATATGGAGGATCTGCTATAGGAAACTCATATATCACTACAGGAGCATCTTTCTGATCACTATTCTTAAGAGGAAAGTTTGATATAGGAAGTTTATCTGTAAACTCATGTCTCACACCATCACCATCATCATATAAAACAACAGGTGTTCCTGTTCTTTCTTGCATTAATAGTCTGGTCTTCTGACGTTTAGCTGCTTCTATATCAAATATGTTTGTATCTTCATTCAAGAATATATCATCCACTTCTTGTGGGTAATACATCTTCTCTTTTAAATAAGCTAGTCTATCACCAGCTTTCTTTAATCTTTCAAGATTGTCATTTGTAATCTTATCTGCTGTCTCTTCATTAGAGACTAACATCTTTACATTATGTAACTCAGAATCTGCTGGTTGTTCTAAATAAGCTCCAAGAGTGGAATCTTCTTTAGCTTCCATTCTATATTTATGTGAAATGAATAGTCCATGAATTCTTTGATCATCCTTAGCACTATTGTATTCCAGAAAGTTAAAGTTCTGAACGTCAAACATTAAGCTCTTTGCGTCCATGAAGTTTTGCATATCTCCACCTGTACCTGTAAGAATTGGAGAACATCCCCAACCAAATGGTGTGGTGAAACCTGGTGTTGCAGCTTGTAGTCCTCTGAGGAAATTACCCTTACCTATCTCATCAATAATAAGCCTTCTTGGTTTTGTACCTGCAATAGCCTCTTCATTATTACCACCATCTAAGTTACGAATAAGG
>Ga0209104_1000044_pt1 | contig 19685 bp, 22 predicted proteins | sample JTO19cmmetaG_FD_184156 | JGI IMG/M metagenome (GOLD analysis project Ga0209104, IMG submission 184156) | Freshwater bacterial and archeal communities from Indian Creek, Illinois, USA to study Microbial Dark Matter (Phase II) - JTO19cm metaG... | ecosystem: Environmental > Aquatic > Freshwater >... | reverse complement strand
CTCCAACTGATCACGGCTAATACCCTTAACATAGCGCATAAATGTACCTCGCTCTCGCATCGTTCAGGTACATTGTACCACAAAGTCTACATTATGTCAACTAGCGAGGTTGTTTTCGCACGGTCTGCCGTCCATCTGTGCCAACCGCGTAATTGTAGCTGGCAGCGAAAGAGAGCGGCCTCATCATGCTTAATAGAGATGTAATAAGGAAGTTGTTACTGCTGGCCGTGATATGGATTGTAATTCTACTGATGCTGTTGTTCCTCGGATTACTGTTTTGGGAGATGTCCGTTATTTTTGTAAGCCTTGTATTTTCCATATCTATATCCTCCTAGTCAAATATATAGCCTCTCGGCATTCGCCGAGTTAGATGGCGCAAGGTTTTGTTTGCGCCATCCGTGTTGAATTCCTCCTACTAATCCGTAGGGGGGATTCATTTTTCAAGCACCCAACTGGAAATTCACTCGGAAAAATATTGTTGCGAAATTTGCCGAAAACACTTGACGTTTACAAAATAACCCCAAAATCAATTTGGGAGGAAGATTTTTCCTTACTAATGCGATTGGGGTGGTCTCGTTGAAGCCTACCGTCATTGTTTAATGTGATTTTCGAGAAATCACAAACGAAATTTCATTGCGACAAGATTTTGCTGGCGAGCCGCTTGTCTTTGCCAATAAGGATTGGCACCTCATCTCCAAGCTCTATATCACAGACTTGACTGAAATCACCACGCTACTCCAAGATGATTACGGCCGCAGAGGTCCTGCCCCACGTACAAGAGGACCAACTTGACTGCTGTCGAAACCGCTTGCGCTTGCCTTTTTATGGCCGCTACGCCTTCCCAACATATTCGCCCCCACAAGTGCCGTATCCTACCATTACGAGCGGCCCTCACTCCCACTCTAACTGCCGCTCGGCCTGTCGTCGTGGTTTTGCTGCGGCCCTCTGTGGCCGAACATTCAAGCCTTGCCGGCTGTGCCGCTCCACCAGTGGTCAGCCTCCGCTAATGCCCTCACTATAAAAGACACCTAAGGCGGGAGAAATGCAACACTCGCTAATCTTGGAAATCACGTAAATGATGGGCCTCATTTGTCTTTGCTATACGGCATCTCGGATAAAAAGAATGAAATGGTCTTTAGTTCATCAGGGCCTTCTCTAACTACATCTGGATGGGCACCGAAAGCAGCCACCACATCATCATGTGTGGCAGTGCCATCAATTCCGTTAAAATGAAAAAGACGCTGATTATCTTGCCTATACAGAACGGTTGCCGCCATGATGTTGCCGCTTTCGTTTACGGCGATGTTCAATCCGGTATCAAACAAATAAAAGCGATGAAAGGCATAGCCATAATCACCGCTAATTTCGGTTCCCAATGAATGGCGGACGCAACATCATAACTCCAAGCAATTTCGCTAATCTTCTCAATACCTAGGCACCCAACAATGGTTTTTTTGCTGGAATCTCTACTACCATGGATGCTTTTCAAACAAAACCTTGCCCCATCGACCTCAACGAATGCCGAGAGGCTATCAATAAATTGTTGGAGGGTTGCTTTGAAGTTCAACAAGAAAACTTTCTGGGCCATAACCGCTAAATTGCCTGCCAACACCTAGCAATCTCCTCAAACCGTCCGAGTCCACGAATGAAATTCCTCTTGTTGGAAATGCCCATTGCGCACCTGCTTCGGATATTACAAGAGGCGTTTCCTTTTTGAGGTACTCAAGTTCAAAAAGTATCGCCGATTCAAAGAAATGATTGCCGTATTTATCAGCCCTATGGTCGATTTCAACATACCGTAAAGCAGTTACGTTATTCTTTGGGATGAATATCCACACGCCACCTGTATTTGCACTTCCTTCCTCATCGAATGAAACATGAGCATGAAAGCGGCTTAAGAATAGACTTATTATTTCGTCTTTGCGAGACAGGCTATCATCAAAGACATCGGCAGGCTCAAAGAGGTCAAAATACCTCGTTTGCGATATCCCATATCTAAGGGACATCTCCAACATTTCCTCGGTGGTCACCTTAATATTCTGGTTCGCATCGTTAGAGTCTACATCATTGCTGTGTATTCCGAACCCCGTTATCCATATGCCTAAAATCAAAAGGGCTATTGTGCCTCCAAGCAACCTCCCTGCATGTCGCATTATCGTCGCCGAAACCTCCCTCTTGTCTACTCGTCACGTCATGCACTCGTCACCCATTTTATGGATGACGAGTGTTGTTGGTGCAAAAACAACCTTCTGTCCACTTATCATCTGACGACCCATGAACAATATCATAAATCTCCGAGTCGTAATAAGATGAGTAAGATAAATCACCTTCTTCACTTGTCGCCTTGCCTACGATAATCGGTTCATTAGCGCTAAAGGGCAGGAGTATAGGCTGACTATGGAACAGATCAAGTATGGTAGTATACGGGAATGGAACAGCCGTACTCCATTGAGGGCAATGACGTACCGTCCCATCCCGCATACGCGGTTTCACCTCATTGTGACCTACAAAGTTTGTTCTCCAAAAATCAGTCCAAGTCCCCCAAATCGTGAATATCTCTGCACGCAAACCATTCATAAGACTAGCGCAGGAGTTAATTTGTGCTTGTGTTAAGTGCCCTGCATTCAAGTTCATATCACCAAATGCAATGCTTATGGTATAGTTATTTGCATTTACAGGCCTTGAACGGACAATATGATTCGTCGAAAGTGTGTGATGCAGATTTCCGCTCCCCGTCCCATTTGCGTGGGCTGTATCACGAATACCAACAGCTCTCGTTATTGCCCCATTAGCGGCGATTATAAAATGATAGGACACACCAGAAGATGGGTTTGTTATAGTATTTATTGCGCTCTGCGTGGTATTACCAGAAGTATGCACAACTAGCATATCTGGTATGTTGGGAGTACCTGCTAGCCTTCCCGGACTGAAGTTGCCTAGTGGCACATTGACGCTTAACATAAAACATCTCCTTTACAAATTTAGTGATGAAAGCTATGCGTTTTCTTGGTAAATCGATTTCTCATAGTTATCATAAATAATCTTCCCAGAGTAATTGCATTCATGCGAGGGCAATTAAATGGCCCATGAAGTTCTGGTAAACGAAACCGTTTCGCTGGTTCCGCCTCGGAACACCTTCGCCGTGAGCGCTAGGTGATAGTAGCTGCTCTGACCACAAAATGCGGGCGTTACCAAATCCAAAAACCGCACCATCAATTTTTCACCATGCGGCAATGTGTGTGGTCGTGCATTTGGACCGGCTGAATTGCTTGTCGAGCGCCCGTGTTCCCGCCATATGCCTTTGAGGTCACAGCAGAAGACGCCAGCACCGGCAGGATTAGGCAAAGCTATATAGCTACCTTTTAACGATAACTTCACTCCATTTCTCGTTATATTTTTCACTCGTGCACATATAACAGTCGGAGATAGGTTTTGGTGACATACTTTCCCCAAAACTTCTTAGATACCCTATTTGCCGCCGTTTCATGTAAATTTACGCCATGACTAATACGATTGATGTATTGAAGGTGGTAGTTAAAGCAAGCTGTCATAGTTTCCATTGTTGGCCTGTTAATCAACTCAAAGCCTTCTGAGGCATACCTAAAGACAGTATCATGGTCATCCTCACTATGTGCACAACCCCAAAACCAAAATCAATGGCAACAGGGTCATGCCGAATAGCAATTAAGAAGTTGAGTATAAGGTTGCGAGATGCCGGAGTTGCCATGAGGACACTTTTGTTTAAGCCCAACACCACGCATAAGACGGCGGCAGTCCTCGCCAGCACCCGCAGGGTTTACCTTGTGTGAATGACTCCAAGCCCCCCGTTGATAACCGCTTGTGCTTTTTTGCTTAGTGATCCAGCGTACGGTTATATCTATTTAAGTTCCTCATTGCTGGGCGCTGCTTTAAGCAGAACGTCAAATATCCGCTCGTTTCTTTAGTTAACTATTTCTCACACCGTTATCGCCACCTAAGATTTTCTTTATAGCCCTCATTGCCCGAGATAACCGCTTTTTAGATGCGGACACACTAATATCTAGCGCGTGGGCGATTTCATCATGCTTGAGTTCGTGGACAAGGCTCAGGTACGCCACATCTTTTAACGTACTGTGCAGTGACTGAACCGCCTTCATTATGGTATGGCACCCCTCTTGCACGACCAAATCGTTCAGCACGTTGATACCCCCTTCTGGACTATCTTCAAGCAAATCGTCTGGCTCAAGACTTCGCAATGCTTTCTGCGTTAGAAGTGTAAGGGAAGTGGTTTTTACTATCTTAATAATGTAAGCCTTCGTCTGACAACTGGAAACATCACGTAATTTTTCCCGGTGCCGTATCATCTTGATGAGCGATTCCGACACGGCATCTTCCGCCATTGCATAGTCACCCAGCATCTGATTCGCGACATACAACATTAGGCGGTGATACTTGTCATATAGCGATTCGACAAGCCGCTTATCGCTTTCGCTAATCGGCGCATTTCCGTTGAATGGCAGCAATGAACCCCACCCCCATATCCGTAACATTATGCATATATCACAAGTAGATGTACTTTCGTCGCCCCCACGTTTCTACAAATACGAACGCTCCAACACCTTCATCATAATCCGCAATTCCTCATCATCCAGTTTTGTGGCATTAAGTCTACGTTTTTTTTGTCGCAAAACCCCGACAAAACGAACGCCGAATAGACCGTGCGACAAATAGGACGGCGGACTGCGTGATAAGTCCGTCCGTTTTTAGAATAGGCCCCTTCCAAGCCAAGAGCTTGGGAGGGGTGCTTGTTTTCGGGGTTCATCGCACTCACGGCCTGACCCCGAGTTGCTGTCGGACTCAGCTACTCGCGAATCACAGTTTGCTCTTACGGCTTAGGCAGGGTGTTTTCTGCAATAGAACTAGGGCCGCATTAATCACACCTCCCTTCCATCCAAGCTCTACATGTCAAATAAATTGTAAGCGATGGATGGAAGTATCACAAGGACATGATAGTAGCGCGTGTCTACTGAGGCCTGCCTATCAGTAAATTGCACGCACGCTTCATAAGCAGTAAAGCCGCGCGGTGTTCTTCTTGCTGCTCTAGTAGTTTAGCGCCGAAGACAAGGACAGCGGCGGCATCGCGGTAGCGCTCGAGGCTGGTAAAACTCTGACTAAAGGAGCTGACTGTACTTTCGGCACAAAGCGGGGCGCGGCGCAGCCGGCACTTCGTCAGTGCCCACTTGTCTTTAAGCTGCTCCCACTCTAGAGTGGTGTCATCAGGTTTTAACATCAATCCCTGTAATGCGTCTTCGTAAAGAAAGGTTTCACAGTGGTCAGGGAGCTCACTCAACGCAAGCAGTACCTCCCTGTAGGCTTTGCGCTTAGTCGCTATACCGATTTGTGGCAACTCTAGCAGCTCAGATAACACTCGCTGGGCACCTGGCGTATCTTGCAGGCTGATCAAGCAAACAGCTGCCCCAATCAAGGCTTCGGCCTTAAGCTCGCTGGCGACAAGCTGATCAGATAGTGCCGCCGCTCTTTGAGCATCCACCAAGGCCGCAGGCCAGTTGCCTTGCCGAGCAAGGCAACTGGCCTTGGCAATCAGCGCCTTAACCCCAAGCGCTGCACCTAAGCTCCCGACTTCTTCGGCTAACGCAAAGTGGGCACTCGCCGCACCACAGTTGCCGAGTGTGGTGTAGCAGCTGCCGACTAGGTAGTGTGTCTTACTGAGCTCATCTTCGTGCTCGGGCGCATTCTTCAAATGATCTAACGATTCAAGCGCCATGAACACCGCATAGCTTAGTTGGCCACAGTGGTAAAGAGCCATAGCTGCACTAAATGTATATCTCCAAGCGTCCAGAGTCTGGCCAACTAACTCATATGCTTGTGCAGCAACCTTAAATGTGTCAACCGCTCTAAGCAACATCTTGTCAGAGGCCTCAATATTGGCCTTTGCTTCAAAGTAGAGCCCCTGTACTAGGGGAGCAACTTGACTACTGTCGAAATCGCTACATTCCTCAAACATGGCCCTAGCCTGATCAAATTCCTTTACCGCTAGCAGAGCCTTCACCTCGTTTAGCAGTACCAACAACCTAGTCTCTGCCTCCTCTTGCGCTTGTGGCATGAAGTACAGGAGCGGCTGCCCTAAGAACTCGGCAATTACAGCTAGATTCTCCGCCGAAGGTTTGATTCTGCCTCTTTCGATAGCCCCAATGTAGGATCGTGAAAACTTGCCGTGGGCCAGTTCTGCCTGGGTGAGGCCCTTCGCTAATCGCGCCTGCTTAACGCGCTGCCCGAGCATGAAATCGCCTCCCTTTTTAGCGGCTTGCCTTTCGCCGCTACGCCTTCCCGTCGTATTCGCCCCCACAAGTGCCTTATCCTGCCAGTGCGAGTAACATACACTCTTATTCGAAAATGCCGCTCAATCTGTCGTCGTAGCGACTGCCTGTGCATCAGATGTTGCTATCGCGGCCCTAGGGCGCAACTAGAGAGCGACCCCGTCTTGGGGTCGCTCTCTATGTGCGCCAAGAGGTCAGCCCCCGCTAATGCCCTCACTATAAAAGACACCTAAGGCGGGAGAAATGCAACACTATACATCACACACAGGATTGTTATTCCCCTATTTCCCATTGCCACTAACTCGCTTGTCTGCACATTTTTTGCTCTTAGCTGACAGCAGACCTGACCACCAGTCTATAGGACCGCCTAATGAGTTTGACCACAGATGGAGTCTAATCCTTCTGCCTGTTCATTACCGCAGGAAATGATGTGGAGCAGGTCTTCCCGGCAAAAACATAATTCTCAGGCCGGCATTACTTTCTCCGGAGTTGATGGCCCCCAGAAAGCCTGGGAAAAGCATCGGGTCCACAAGATCTATTCCCTCTCTCTGACGTAGAGCATTGACTTTGCCGGCCGAACCTTCGACTGTGACCGCATATATACCCATGCTCTTTTGCCGACGCGAGCCGTAGCGCCTGTAGTGGTCCTCCGCATTCATTAAACTGGTTTCTTTGCTAGCGATTATCCGGAGGAAACCATCATGTCTGAGTCGTTCTGTAGCAGACAAGGCCATTATCTCTGGGTCTTGTGTTGAGAAAGCTTGTGCGCCATCAGTGATGCCTATGGGGTTTCCTGTAGGAATCTCACCTGCCCGCAATGCTGCAAGTTCAGCACGATGTCTACGTATGTCGTATCGTTCCATGTCAACGCTTCTTTCCCAGTGCAACCGCAATTCGCTCCAATCTGTAAGCAAGAGTAGGTCTGGAATCCCTGTGGGGATGTCTGCGCGGTCAATACTCATTCTCATCAGCCCGCCGGAATTGGTTATGCCATGGTGCGGACCTAATTCTAAGCAAGGGAGGAAGGAGGCTACCCCGACGATGTTCACTTCCAAGGGGTCAATAATTACCGCCATGTCTTCTGGTGAATACAACCGATCCAACAGAATTAAGGCTATAATGCGTCTGCTCGGATCTGATGCAGCAATTCGCGCTAGGAGTTCTTCTCGGCGAACACGGTAAGCAGAGTGCACTTCTGGATGTCGTCGAGTGTCAACGCCTAAGTAAGCCCTATTAAAAATGATCGGCATTGCCCTATGATGCAAAAATGCACTCATTTTGGTGGCATATGCATCGGCAGGTGCACCGGCAAAAGCTAGGCGTGCCATGGACCCCGCAAGGTCGGCAAACAGTAGGCCGAACAACGCTGACGCAATTAGTAGTACGCGCCACGGTTTGGTGAAAACTCTTTTCAATCGCACGCGGGTCACCCTCTCTATTTTTTTGTTTGCAGATAGCACAACCGCTACCTAATGCTGAAATTGTCGTTCCCCCGGGATAATCATCGTCCCTCGCAGGTCATCCCAAGCCCGCGCAAATTGCCATCCTACCCGCCAATCCTCTAGCTCAGATTTTATCGTAGTGCTTAGGGTGATCGGCCTGCTAGAAGCGGGGTGAAAGAAAATTCGCGACGTATAAGTTGTGCCTGCTACAAGTTGTCCTGGATCTCCAGTGCGAAAAGCAACTTCTCCTTCGCCAGTCTCCCAACCGAAGGAGCCCCAAGGTATGTTAGAATCGAACGACGATCCGACCACGGCAGACCAAAAGCTCGAAAGGTTCGGAGCACGAAACTCATGCTCCCAAGCTAACTCCTTCGCCACCGGCCAGAAAAGCCAAGACTGTTCACGATCGTACCAAGTCACTGCTGCTTGGTCCCATGTCTTAGTGACCACTTTCGCGTCCAGTCCAAGGTCGTGTCTGTGATGGACATTGACTACGGTGTTAACTGGACTCCAAACGTTTCGCGTACTAGTCGTAAAGGTGCTTTGCGTCGACCCTTCGCCCATGCCTGATGAATTAATTGCTCGTACCCTCCAAGTGTAAGTCACCTCAGGCGGAAGGTCTCTGCGCTCTGGGCTAGTCAAAAACGGTCTTCTGACAAGCAGGAATGTTTGTGCCGTAAGTTGCCTCAGGACATACGTTGTTACGTTCCCTTCGATTCGAAAAATCTCAACTTGGTAGGAAGTGGCCCCTGGCACAGCGGCCCAACTTAAGGTGGGTGCAGTTGAAAGACCAGTGGCGCCATTGCTTGGCGACAGCAACATTACTCGGGCAGGTACTGCAGCAAAAGCAACTCATGGTGCCACATACTCAAAAAACACCATTGGAAACATTAGAACGAGCATGCTAATACACGCATACAGCAACTTACTTCGCATCACTTTCCCGACCATCATCGTTCATACCACCTTTACCTTGTTGAATTTACTGTAACGCTCACGGCCCAACCCCGAATTGCTGTCGGACTTGGCAACTCGCAAAATGTACATCGCACACATAGATGGGGAGGCGGCGACCAGAGTGGTTGGATAGAGGCACGGCACAGCATTTCCACTCTGAACACGTGCCGCAGCATAACAATTACAGCCGCTGACTCAATGACACTACCTTAACATTGTGACAATTGCTGCCAGAGAAGGTCATCGGCACCTTGCACAGCACCACCATCCGCCGCCAATGTCTGCTTTTGCACACAGACTCGCAGCTTGCTCTTACGGCTTAGGCGGGTCCCACTGCAACAGTACTGGGTTCGCCTCAGGCCTAGGGCCAACGGCGACAACTCCAAAGAAACCAATGGTTTGACTTACTAGAAGTATCCCTATTATGAGCGCCCCGACAGTCCGTCTCCACATTAATCACACCTCCCTTCCATCTGAGTTCTACATGTCAAATAAATTGTAAGCGCTGCATGGAAGTATCACAAGGACATGATAGTAGCGCGTGTCTACTGAGGCCTGCCTATCCGCAAACTGCACGCACGCTTCAAAAGTAGTAGAGCCGGGCTAGAACATCAGCGACATCAGATTTTAATACCAATCCCTGTTATGCATCTTCGTAAAGAAAGGTTCACAGACTTAAGCTCGCTGGCGACAAGCTGATCAGGCATCTTTGTTACTGCCTGTTACCTGCTTTCTCATCACACATCTCTGCGATTAAACACGCGGACTGCCACTATGAGCATAACAACTATATACCCCGCGGTGTACAGCAGCATCCAGTCGCTCGGGGTAGAGTGGCTGCCAAACGGGCCAAGGACATGGGCGGGGTTAAAGAAAACCATATCAGGAGAGGTGCCTTGTGCCAGGCTGTCGACCACTGTAGCCACTACCCGCCGGTACACCGCATCTGCTGGCAGTATAAGACTGGTAACGACACCGATATAGACGGCGGCGGTGCTGCCTAGCATTACTCCGATTTGTTCGATCATGCCGCCCAAGACGGACAGCGCGTAAAGCCCAAACGCCAAGACGCCATTGCCCAAGGTAGGCAACTTAGTGGTCCCGAGCATGGTAACGGACAAAAGCACTAGGGGCTTTAAGGCAAACAAGGCGAGTGCTACCCAACGGCCCGGCAGGAGCAGGCCCGTCTGCCAGTACACAAGGCCGACGAGCGCAAGGAAGAAGAGGGCGGAGTAAGTGACCAGCATGGCTGCCAAGCCGAAGTACTTACCAAGCAGCAGGTCGCGGCGGGTAAGGGGCCGAGCCGCCAGCGGGTAAAGAGTGCCGTTCTCAATTTCCCCAGCAATACTACCTACGGCGGCTAGAATGGCTAGACCCGCCACCAAGAAGCTGGCAAGGTAAATACCCATGCTAAACATGGTAAGCGCCTCTAGAAGCTTAAAGACATTGGCGGCGGCAGGATCGGCAATCCTGACATCCATCCCCAACGTGAAGTGCAGCCCCGTACCGTACAGGATGAGGAAGGCCAAGGTGAGAAGCACTGCGACTAAGACCACTCGCTTGCGCATAGCTTCCTTAAAGGTAAAAACGGCCATCAACCACATGTCTTTTCGCCCTCCTGCATTAAATGGACATAAACGTCCTCAAGGGAATTGTGGTGCGGCGTCACTTCGTAGATGCGGCAGCCCTGCGCCGCGAGTTTGGCCACGACATCGGCGGTGTCCTCGGGACTTTGCGCGCGGAGCGTGAGCAGGTCCCCTTCTATTTGCAGTCTAGGGTAGTCCCGTTGCAGTTCTACGGCGAGCAAAACAGGTAGACCACTTAATTTAATGGCGACGGCAGTCGATGCCGCTTGCAGTTCATGTGGTTTGCCATCGGCGACCACTAGGCCACGGTTAATAATCGACACGCGGTCGCAGACCTGCTCCACCTCGCTTAAGAGATGGCTGTTCAAGAACACGGTCTTCCCAGCCGCTTTAAGGGAGAGGAGAATTTCACGTACTTCGCGACGCCCCAAAGGATCGAGCGCCGAGGTAGGCTCATCTAGAAATACCACCCGCGGGTCGCCCACCAGCGCCGCGGCCAGCCCTAGACGCTGCTGCATTCCCTTGCTGTAATTAGCGACGAGCTTTTCACCCTCCTTGGCCAAGCCCACCAATTCTAGTGCCGCTTGCGAGCTGCGTTTGGCCGATCTATAGTCTAGTCCTGCCAAACGAGCATGAAAGTTGACGAGTTCGCTCCCTTTTAGCCAGCCGTGCAGGCGAAAGTTCTCGGGCAAAAAGCCTATTTGTCGGCGACTCCGCGTGTCGGTTGGCGCGTACCCAGCCACCAAGGCCGTCCCAGCGGTGGGGTAGACAAGCCCTACCAACATCTTAACGAGGGTGCTCTTGCCCGCGCCGTTTGGGCCTAGGAAGCCGAAGATCTGCCCCTCCTCCACGGAGAGGCAGATGTCTCGGCAGGCGACTTGTTGTCCGTAAACCTTGGTAAGATGCGCCACTTCAATAATCGCCACTACCTGACCTCCGACGCAATACTTAGCGCCGCCTCGAGCGGTAGGCCGCTGATGGCCCTCCAGCTGCCGCTCTCACGCCAAGCGAGAACAACCGTCCGATCGATCTCATTAACGAAATAGACACCGGGGCCGCCGTTAACTGTGGTTTCTGTCATGCCCGGTAGATTAGGGATGGGTAGAGTTTGCCGCCAGTCGTGGATGTCGGCGAGTTGTCGGCGAAAGTTCTCCGGAAGGAATGGCACCCGCATGAGCGCGCTGCGTAGATAGGCCAAGTCAACCCCCGGCGGAGCCTCTATCGTCAGGTCGCGGGCGGCGTAAATGGCAAAGCCTAGCCCTGTTGGGCCGTATTGCGCTCGGACTAAGGGCGGGATGTTAAAGGCGATGGAATGCCCCGCCAGAGCTTCCGGAAGCAGCAAGGCGCTGTTTCTGCGCAAGTAATTGTTGAGGTTTGCGACATCGGGCGTAAAGGTGATCGTCGGGGCGCGCTCCACAATAATTTCGGTTCGCGCCTGACCGGCGAGGGTAGCGGGCAAATTAAGCTTTACTCCGCTTAACTCTTCGACTTCTGTAGCGTCTGCTGTGACTACCCGTGCGGCATCGGCAGGATCCTCGACCCTCACCCGGCCGAAATTCATGATATCGACTTCGCCATTACCGCCGGGATAGTTATCCAGCAGGCGCCCGAGCGCGGCCATGTCCTCAGGTGTAATGGCAATGATCTGGATTCTCTCCATGCGGAAGATGTTGAGAAACTGAGCAGCTAGAGTACGCCCGGGTGCTGTGCTAAAAATCAGCGCAAGTGCTAAGACCGAAATGGCAACACTGGCTAAACCCTTGTAATGCTTCATCATGTTAACTAACCCCCTGTGCTTAGTTTGGTACTCGTGGCGATGGCGTAGGTGACTCATGTGGATGACGTGCTCAGGGCGGCTGATGGCTGCGGTTGCTTGCATGTACGACGTTAACGAGGCAGCGGTGCAGTCGGCAAGTTCCGCCAAACTGCGCAGACTTTCACGGCAGGCAGCACAACCCGCTAAGTGAGAGGCCACTTCTCCTGCCATCTCCACGTCCAATTCGGCGTCAAGGTAGGCTTGCAGAATTCCTTCTTCCAGACACATGGTCATCCCTCCCTTCTAGTTCGCTGTACAGATCGCGAAAGCGTTGCCGAGCCCGAGCAAGAATGGTGCCCACCGAACCCTTTTCCGTTTCGATGACTACGGCAATCTCCGTATAGCTGTGTCCGGCGTTTCTTAGTAACAGGCACATGCGGTCGCGCGGTTCTAATTTCGCCAAGCAGCGATGCACTCGCTTCGCTTCTTGATCGCGGATCACCGCTTCATCCAAGGAGATTACATCGGCTTCCTCGCGGCACTGTACCTCCTCGCGGCGACGACGCCGAGTCTCCCCGCGTAGGTAGTTGTACCCCAAGTTAGCCGCCACCCTGAGCAACCAGCCGCCCAAGGCGCTTTGGTCACGGGGCGGGCTACGGTACAGCTTAAGAAAAACCTCTTGGGTCAGTTCCTGCGCCGCCTCCCGCTCTCCCAGCAGGTAGTACAAACGTTGATACACCAGCACATGATAGTTCTGATACAAGGCATCGAATTCTCGCGTCGTGTGCGCCAACCTCCTTCCTTACATGCAGCGTATATCATTAAAACACCGACGAAGCGAATTTTGTGACAGCTAGGAGCGCGATGTATTACGGTACTGTTACACGTTAAGTCTAAAGCCACGTGGATGTAAGCGCAACTGGTAAGCTTGACGAAAACCTGACAAATGTGGAGGCGATCAATATGAAGCTGGCAGAGGCCTTGATTTTACGCGCAGACCACCAGCGCAGGCTGGAGGGACTAAGGGAGCGCCTAGTGCGAAGCGCTAAGGTCCAGGAAGGCGAGAGTGCCCTTGAGGACCCAGCTCTGCTCCTACGCGAGATGAACGATGTCCTTTTGCAGCTCACCAGTTTCATCCAGCGGATAAATCGGACAAATTCACGTTGTTTAGTCGATGGCCAAAAGACGCTTAGTGACGCACTAGCGGAGCGAGATGTCTTAGGACTGAAACGGAGCGTACTTGATTCCCTCGTACAGGCAACCGCCTTTAGGCTTGACAGGTACAGTAAGTCTGAGCTTAAGTTTTTCGCAACTATAAATGTGCGAGAACTACAAAAAGAAATTGACGGCATCGCGCAAGCGTATCGGGAACTAGACACGAAAATACAGTGCATCAATTGGAACACGGAGCTCGCGGAATAGACAAGTTGGTAGCTAGGGCAACGGGGGCGAGCACAAACAGCACCCGAAATGGTTTTGTTTACGGTGCGTGGGCAGCACCTTCGCGTATTGTTAAGCCCTGCATTGTTACAAGGGCACAGTAAACGTAACTGTAACTACCATGTGCTGACCTATTGCTTTAGTGAGGGTGGGTAAGGGGAAAGAAATAGAGATGCGACAGGCCCACCTTGTAAGAGGTGGGCCTGTCGCATCTTTATAGCGGCATCCTATGCGCCAGCAGATGTGTGATCGCTGCGTATCATCCCTAGCTGCCCATATGTCAAACGGCGCCACGCCCATTCGGCGGGGCCTTGGCTGTAACGCGCCAACCACCAGCGACTATAAATAATCTGGGAGGTGTATATGCCGATGGTCATTAAAGGCATGTAGACGATGCTGATGCCCATTAGCCCCAAGCCATGGCCATAGAACAGCCAAGCCAAGGCTATGCACTGCACTAAGTAGTTAGTAAGTGCCATACGCCCGAGAGCCGCAAAGCCCGCAAACAGCCAGGACAGTGCTCCTCTATGCCACAGCAGTATAATACCTGTTACGTAGAACAGCGAGATAAACGGCGTGCTCACTTCACGCAAAAAGACGGCGGCCGTTCCGCTCAGCACAGGGGTTAGAAAGGCCTCCGCCCAACCTAACTGCAGGCCAACATGGGCCACCGACAGTACAGCACCGACGACACCGCCTACGTACATGGCTTTGCGTATCTGCGGCAGATGCTCCTTTATGCGCTGAAAAACGCCAAGCTTGCCGACGTATAGACCGATGAGGAAGAGTCCTAGTATGCGCGGGATCATGACAATGGCGTTTATCAGGACTAGGGGCAACTCGTTAAGCAGGCGATAACCTACTACCTGCCAGTACGAACCCTGCGTATACACGGTGCGTATTTCATTCAATCTAGCCTCGAACGCTGCTTCCATGGCCACAACATCTGCGGGCGCTAGACCATCTAAGGTGGCGTTCGTGAACGTGGGCAGTGCAAAAATTAAGTAAATGGAACACGCGACGATGACAAATGACAAAAGCATTAAGCCCACCGCCCAAGCACGTAGGCGAGGTAACTTTGTTTCTCTAAAGAGTAGCAGCAAAAAACCGATAAGCGCATAGCTGGCTAGCACATCGCCCCACCACACAAAGATAATATGCAGTACGCCGATGCCAAGTAACACCCATAGGCGCGACACAAACAAACGGCGATTCTCTGTGCTTTGCCCGCCGCCCCGGTTTAAGAACAAGTGAAACCCTAAACCGAAGAGAAAAGCAAAGATGGTGTAGAACTTGCCCAAGAAGAGCACTTGTACTATCCACGCGGTGATGCTCGCAGGGCCTGCGACGAGTAGCGCTGGCTGAAAGAGCACATCCATGTCCGTATTAAACTCCATCAGCAACTGGTTAATCATGACCATGTTCACGAGCAAAACACCAAGCAGAGCAAACCCCCGAATAATGTCTAAGACCACAATCCTTTCCTTGACAGCTACTGGTCCTACCATAAACCTCCCTCCTTTGTGTGTTCGCCTGCACCTACGGAATGTTACGTAATAGGAGGGCTTTCGTTTCACTAGCCCTGAGACAAAGTCACCGGATAGGCGTGCGGCGTAGCAGCAAGTAACAGACGCCTGCACACATCAAAGCTCCAAGTGTAAGATTCATGCTTGCCAAGATGATGTTAGTCCTGTCATCAATCATCCCTACAAAGAAGAACCGCAATGATCCCCCTAACGCAGAGCCCAGCGGCACGCCCAGACTGAACCTCGCCAACCCAGCCAGCGCGGCGACAACCACAATGCTCGTCCAAAACCACCCTCGATAATGCAGGATCCCCAACAACCAAAGCACAAGAGCAGTGAACGCATGCAAATTAAAGCTCCATAACACGGCCCATACTCCCACGGCATCTGGGCCTGCGAACCACGCCAAAATGCTGCCGTATTCAACGGGAAGGATTGCGCCAAGGACACCCTCAAGTGTAGGACCAATCAACAATGTCACGATAGCCATAGCGAACAGCGCTGCGGCGTTAGCGAAGAAGAACTGCCGTCGCGGTAGGTGCCAGCTCTGGAAGAGCTCAAAGTGCTTCATGCTGTGATACCCCGCATACACAATAATCAGAAACGATCCGCCCATTCTCACCGTGCTCTCCATTCCTTCCACCCGCAGATAATACTGCCCTACTAAGTTAATACTCACAATACCAAGAAAGAATAGGACCCCCCACATATAGTCGCCGAAGTGAAACAATGCTACTTTGAAAATCGTTTTCATGGTCGCACCCCTTGCTGATTAGTCAACGCTATAAACACCCGCTGCAGAGTAACGCGACTGAACACAAGGCTTAACTGCTCTCCCGCTTGTTTGTCAGCCGACGTCAGCCGCGACATCACGATAGCTGACTTGGTGCCGCCTAAGGTTTCGCTGCCGATAACGGTGCGCTCCGCAATAAACGCGTTGATCTTGTCTGCGGCGCCTGCAACAGCGTATACTCCCTCAAGTAAGTCCTCAACCGGCTGTTGCAGAGCAATGCGCCCCTCTCTGAGCACAATTACTTCTTCAAGAACTTCAGCGACTTCGTCAATAAGGTGGGTAGAAATTACGATAGTCTTCGGCTGTTGACTATAGTTAGCAATGAGCTCGCGGTACAGTAAATCGCGATGTACGGCATCAAGGCCTAGTACGGGCTCGTCAAACAACACTACGGGAGCGTTCGAGGCAAGGGCCATTATTGCCCTAAGGATGGTGTTGTAGCCAGTGGATAACTGCGCTGGAATGCTATGCTGCGCCAATGCAAACTTAGCAGCCAATGATTCAGCGTAGGCAAGGTCGAACTGGGGATAAAAGGTTTGGCACCAGCGAAACAACGTTCGCACCTGCCGACTTGACGGGAAGTAGTTCTTATCGGTCATATGGTAGACTTGGCTAAGCACTGCGTCATGGAGTGCGATATTACGTCCATCGACAGCGACCTCGCCGCAATCAGGAAAGAGCTTTTTTGTCATCAGGTTAAGTAGGGTCGTTTTGCCTGCTCCGTTACGACCCAAGAGACCGTAGATTTTGCCAGGCTCAAGCTTTAGGCTCACGTCATCGACAGCGCGAGTGGCACCAAAGCGCTTAGAGAGGTTCTTAACCGCAATTGTGGTCATTTCACTCTACCCCTTTCTTGGATTATGGCGATAACGTCCTCTTCTGCGATGCCAAGTTTTGCCGCCTCATGCAACATCGGTTCGACAAAGTTCTGCCAGTAGCGCTCGCGCCGCTTGTTAAGAATCTTATCCCTTGCGCCTGGCGCCACGAACATGCCCACACCCCGCCGCTTATAGATGACTCCCTCATCGACTAGGCAGCTGATGGCTTTGTTAGCGGTAGCAGGGTTAATGCGCAGGGTCACCGCTAAATCCGTAGTAGAAACAATCTGGCCGTCTTCGGGATACCTACCGTCTAGAACATCGTCTTCAATGGCTTCAGCAAGCTGCATAAAGATCGGTCTGTCAACCTTAAAGTCAATCAACACAGGATAACCTCCTTCCGCCAAAATGCGCGCTGTTGAGCCAGCATAGCTAGTTTATTAGTTGACTAACTAACTATACAACGTCGCTGTGGGAATGTCAACACAAAAAACCTCGAGAGCGAGCTCGAGGCTGTGTGCCAATCCGCGCTGGACTGGACTGCGGTAAAACGGGGACGCAGTGTCACGAATCTTCGTCCCACTAGCACATGTGCGGCAAGGGCGTCGATGTCCTTATGCCATTTTGTGGGCGCAAAGTGTGCCGTCTCTCCGCGCCGAATGGCTGCCGTGCCTAGAACCAGAAATTTTGGCTCTTTTGGGTTAATCTCTATCTTATCCCGGATGCGGCGGATGTGCACCGCTACAGTGTTGGCGACATTTAGCGGCACCTCATTCCACACCGCTTCGTATATTTGTTCGATTGTAAAGACGCGGCCCGCGTTCTCGCAAAGATACTTGAGTATCTTGTACTCCACCGGAGTGAGCTTGATAACCTCGCCTTCTACCGTAACTTCTTTGCGCTCGTCATCTACCTTTAACCCGGCGGTCTGCCAAACGCTGCGCCCGCACACTTCACTCCCGAACGAAGTAAACCGTCTCAGTTGCGCGCGGACGCGAGCTAAAAGCTCAAGCGGGTTAAATGGTTTAGTGACGTAATCATCTGCCCCTAGGTTAAGCCCTAGAACCTTGTCGCTGTCCTCCGATTTCGCGGAGAGAAAGATTACCGGCAGGTGGTGCGTCTCACGTAGCTTCACTATGGCCCTGATGCCATCTAGGTAGGGCATCATGATATCAAGAATTACCAACTGAATGCTCTCTTGTTCGAGGATACGCAAAGCGTCCTGACCGTTGTAGGCGCAAGCCACATCGTAGTTTTCGTGACGCAAGTAAATCTGTATGGCTTCAACTATCTCCCTGTCGTCATCACACACCAGTATGCGCGAAATGGCTACCACTGCTCCTTTCTTTTTCCGAGTGGAAATGGCAATTGTGCGCGGCAACTTCATACCACACATATTATATCCGCGATATCTTAAGGTGGAGTTACGATAATTCTTAACATTGTCTTAATTTTCTTAGCCAAGCCGCCTTGAGCAATCTATCTTGCCGCCAAACTCGGCAGTAGAATATTGACGAACTCGGAAATTGATCATGATTTACATGCAAGACATAATCTTGGGGAATCTCGCGGGAGGACAAACATGGAGCGAAAGTATCTGAGCAGGTTCGCTGACAAGCTTTTGGATACAGCACTTCAAGTGACGAACAGAGGGGACATGCCTGGACCACCGAAACAAGCACCCCTCCCAAGCTATCAGCTTGAAAGGGGCCTACTCTAAATATGAATGGACTTATGACACAGTCTGTCGTCCCATTTGCTTCATTATTGTTTCCACTTATCTACAGAAGGGCTCGGGAGTTTCCAGCGTCAATCCTAATGCCTGCCCCAGCACATGGTCAATAGCCTGCATATCAGTTGATGGCATAGCGCCAAGTCTACGATAAATCATTTCCAGCCTGATGGTACGGATAATACCGGTCGCAAGTGAAGGCAAGAGCAACCCTGCTTTCTGCCAACCATCAATAACATGGTCACCCATCATCAGTCGGCCAACATTACTGGTAATAGCAGCAATGATGACTTCCTGCCGACCAAGGTTATAAATATCAGCGCTTACAATGACGCCTGGCCGACGTTTAGCAGTACTCTCGTCGGTAAAGAGAAAATTTACCAGAACAACGTCGCCCCGACTATAGGCGGTCATAAGCTGCGTCCATCTCGTTGTTCCATAAATCGGCCAATAAGGGGTCGCTCTTGGCATTTAAGGTTAGCAAGGCATCCAGCTTCTCCTCTTGCTCTCCAAGATCTCGCTGCAAACGCTCCTTAACAGCCTCGAGTACATATTGGCTCACAAGGAGATCTCTTTGCGCGGCAGCTAGCCGGATGCGCCGACGTGTTTCGAGATCGACGTCAATACTAACTCGTGGCCGCTTGGCGGTAGAACTCATTTCTTTTGGCACAGATCTCACCTCTGCCTCACACTAGCATGATGGCGATGTGGTGTCAATCTGAATTGCGCAATTAGACAAACTGTCACCAATATAGCGATATCCTATGCGCCAGCAGATGTCTGATCGCTGCGTATCATCCCTAGCTGCCCATATGTCAAGCGGCGCCACACCCACTCGGCGGGGCCTTGGCTGTAGCGCGACAACCACCAGCGACTGATTACAATCTGGGCGATGTAGATGCCGATGGTCATTAGAGGGATGTAGACGATGTTGATGCCCATAAGCCCCAAGCCATGGCCGTAGAACAGCCAAGCGAGCGCTATGCACTGCACCAAGTAGTTCGTTAGCGCCATGCGTCCCAATGCAGCGAGCCCCGCAAATAGCCAGGAAAGTGCGCCTCTTTGCCACAGCAATATTATGCCGGTGACGTAGAACAGCGAGAGAAAGGGCGTGCTCACTTCGCGCAATAAGACGGCGGCCGTAGCGCTTATGGCCGGGGTTAGCGAAGCTGTAAGCCAGCCTAATTGCAACCTGAGTTCCCGAAATGTATAACGATGCCTAACCCTCAAGGCCAGGGAGAATCAATGTTTTCGGCAACAACTAGTGGCATTTTGACTCGTTACATATTATAATTGTAACGAGGTGAGTGCTGTGAGG
>Ga0209104_1000038_pt1 | contig 20918 bp, 23 predicted proteins | sample JTO19cmmetaG_FD_184156 | JGI IMG/M metagenome (GOLD analysis project Ga0209104, IMG submission 184156) | Freshwater bacterial and archeal communities from Indian Creek, Illinois, USA to study Microbial Dark Matter (Phase II) - JTO19cm metaG... | ecosystem: Environmental > Aquatic > Freshwater >... | reverse complement strand
GCTTAAGACTAACATGACGCTTACGCAGTTTCGTGCCACCACGAAACTTGACCTCTCCGTAAACCTGAAGGATTAATAGGACATTTTAAAATCGCTGAGACCCCCGTTTTTACAGGGCCTCAGCGATCTTTTTGCACGATAACTCACAAACTCAGGACCATTACAACGTGATACTGCAGCCCACTCTGCTCGATTTTTCTTCCACGCTCCCAACAAGCGGCCACGGGTACATTGTGGCCCTCAGCTGGAACGCGAAGGATGGGACCATGCCCCTTGAGGACGGGGTGCGAATTCCGGTGCGATTTCGGTAATTGGTTTTTACCCAAGGCTAATCATCATCAGCCTGAGTATACGCGGGGCGGGGTTTATCTGACAAGCCTGCTGCCAAAGCAACAGCTTCCTAATGGATCATATGGTGTCCCACAATATGGCTGGGCTTCTGGCGCGTGAAAGGGAGAGAGCCTGGAGCACCCCTCAAGCTCAGCCAGAAACTCAGAAGCTCGAATTTAGCGCGTTGCTGTCAAAACGCTAAAAGGCTCTCTGGGTGAAAACCCAGAGAGCCTTGTCATTGCTGGTGCGCCATCAGGGATTCGAACCCCGGACCCACTGATTAAGAGTTGGTTGTCTCGGTCTGCATCTCATGTCGGGCCGTGTCGGGTAATGGCATGGAGCGAGTAAACACAAGGTTTTAACACCCGCAAACTTATGTTCGCATCCGCTCATTGCGTGTAATTCCCTCGCCGTTGCTGTCAAAATTGCTGTCAAAATTGTGCCATCGGAGCTTCACAAGTAAGGCGCAAAAAATCTAGTTTGCCCCCGACCTCAACACTCTACAAGGTTCCCTTAGCACTACTACCTTGCTGGAAATCTTGATATTTCCCTACCATTAGCGTCAAGCAACACTGCCGGGTCCCCGTCGTTGTTCCAAATATGCGATCTAGTCCACAAAAGCCTCCCGGCGCCTGCGGAAGCATCCGTTCCGCTAACCACCACAATGCTTGAGTTAATGGCTATGACAGTGCCCGAAGGGAAGGTGAACCTCTGTTCTCCTACTACACTAACCAACACCCAACCCGAAAATTTCTACGCTCTGAGCGCTTCTATTCGTGATCGTCACAACCTCGCCAACTAGGTCGACCGATGCTATCACTACTCCTGGCGCGATTCCTCCATCGGAGCTGTGCCTGCCCATAGCCCTCTTCCCGCGTTACGCGCTTCCTGCTCGAACTTCAAGAACATCGCGGAGTACTTGACCTTGGGTGGGACGGTCATGACATTTGCGAAGCCTTGGAGCATGAGCTCAGCATTGAACATCTTTGCTCTGCCTTCAGTTTCATTGTCGCTTGTCGGTTGCGCAAGCCATACGTAAGCGAGTAGCCGCCCAAAGCGGTCACGCTCCGAGGTGTCAATTTCGAGAAGGACAGACTTGCCACCGACCCGTTTTCTAGTAAAGTTTGCAGCTTCTCGCCCAAATGGTTCGACTTGACCGGTGTTTCCGGGGTGTCCACACCGATAAGACGCACTCTCTCCTCCTTGCCAGATTCGAGACGCACAACGATGGTGTCCCCATCGGTCATACTGGTCACTTGTCCGGGGATGGTTCGCACCGTAGCCACAGCTACATCATCAGTTTGCACAGTCACAATCCTTGTCTGCTCGTCCCATGTGACCGTTGCACCCAGACTTTCCGCTATGAATCGGACTGGCACCATCGTTCTGCCACCAATGACGACAGGGGGTACGCTGAGAGCGATCGGAGCGTTGTTCACTCGTGCGTTCGTCTGCTTGTGATGGCGCTAGTTGTGGCGTCCCATTCTACAGACGCACCTAGTGCCTCAAGTATGGCACGCAGGGGAGCCAGCGTTCTGCCATCACGAATAACTGGCGGCACATCCATAGTTATGGGGCGACCGTTGACAATTACGCTGATTGGTTGGTTCGCTGAAGCAGGGATAGAACACAGTAGCAATGCGACCACTACGACAAGAGCAACAAAACCTTTGCGACCCTACGGCAATGACCCGAAAATTACCCACCCCCCTTAGGGAAAAGTACTCTGCAAAACTGGGGAAATTCTACTTGCAAAAAACACACACAACCGCAAGATTTCCCGATAGTCTGTCATTTCTCTTCCCCCTATAGAATTTGTTTCACTGCAATAACAGCGAACAATCCCATTCTAAAGGGAAGAAAAGCCTGTGGCTCCCCTTACCGTGAAAGTGGCTCAAAATTCCGTGAAGGTGGCTCAAACTAGCCGTATCGCTGGCTCAAATTGGGGCGTAATATTCACAGAGCGTGTCGGGCAGTGTCATGGAGAGAGGAAATACAAGGGTTTACCGACTGCACACGCTCGTTCGTGGGCACTCCATTGCGCGTCATTCCCACGTCGTTGCGGTCAAAACTGCACCGTCTTGAGATTTGTAGTTCAGAGTCTCTCATTTGGGGGAATTGTCAGGGGGAATTTTCCACCATGCATGCAACATTTGACGCTTACAGGAGAACTGATCAATGCAATAACAAACATTAACATGCTTTTCAAAATTGACCCGACTAAAACAAGCAAAACCTATGATAACTCACTCTAGTTACTATGCTCTCGAAACTAATTGTGCTATTTCGTCAGCAATCTCTTCGATGGTATTTATAGCTGTATTGCGAGCTAATTTATCGGCTAAGGATGGACTATAGCTAATGACCTCGCTTTTTGATATGTTATGCCATATTGGAAGAAGTATTTGCTCTCCTGAAATAGATTTTGTTATTATACCGTCCAGCTCATAGTTTGCCCATCCCTTTTTAATAAAATCTCTCGATATGACTACTATACCAAAACGACTATTTGCCAAGCCTTTATCGATTTTTCTGCGAAGGCTATCTCCTATTTTTAGCTCAAACTCATCATACCAAACACAAATATTTCTTTCTTTCAAGGCGAATGCCAATGGGCGAACGACATCGTCCTTATCTTCAGATGCATGTGATACAAAAACGTCAAATTGAGGCGTAAAGTCATCATCGTTATTAACCCCGAATCCGTGCTCGTGTATTAAGGACGGCATCGAAGATAAAGGCTTCTGTTCGATACGTGGCAAAGCTGTGGGCAGTACTCGTACGGTGCTCTTCACAGTACCCTTCAATCCTCTTAAGTCTATTGTTACATACCAGTGGCCTGAATGAGTAGTTTGCAAGCGAATTGGAGACCTGGTAACAAGCCCTCCAACATACCTGTATTTTCTACCGTTTTTGTAATTTGAAAAATGTGAGCTATCGAGTAACTGTACATTGGCAGCACTACCAGAAAGAGCAATTTCAACAATTCGCCCTCTATCAAGAGTACCTAGATCATATTGTTGAAAATTCATTTTTTATCACCTTTCTGTATTTATTAACAGTTGGGCTAGGGACTCAAATAAGTTTTGCGAATAGATTGTTCACTTAAATTTAGCAAGTGTATAAACACTTGCATTGCTTGCCATTTTACTCAATACCTTAGAATCAACTCGTCAATTTCATCATTTAGTTGTTTACTGTGAACGGTAAGATAAAATGGACAGATTCCGGCCATCTAAAACGGATGAAAATTACCATCTCTCTTTAGTGAAACCCGGTATACTCATGAGGGACATCACGAGGGAGAGTGGAGAAATTGGTGGGGATGGCTATGTACGGAAAAATAGATGAGCACAAGCAACAGGGTTTGAAGAAATCACAGGTGGCCAGGAAGCTAGGCATCAATGTCAAAACAGTAGCCAAGTACTGGGAGATGGAACTAGAAGAGTATGAGGGCTGCATCCTAGCTGGCAATCGCATCAGCAAGCTAGACCCGTATCATCAGGCTATTCTAGCATGGATCAAGGAGTACCCGGATCTAAGTAGTGCTCAGGTTCTGGCCTGGATAAAAGAACGGTACAACGACCTGACGCAGAGTGAGCGTAACGTCAGAAGGTTCGTGGCGTTACTCCGGAAAGAGCATGGTATTGAGAAGAAGGCGGTTCCCCGGGATTACCAGGCAGTTCCGGAGCTGCCCGCGGGTCAGCAAATGCAGGTGGACTTTGGAGAAATCCGGGTTAAAAAGGCCTCGGGAGGCACCATAAAACTCTATGTTATGGCCGCGGTCCTAGCGCACTCAAGGTACAAATGTGGTGTCTGGTCGGACAAGCCACTGACTACGACTATGTTTCTAGAGATGCTAGAACGTTGCCTCAGGGAGATCGGGATACCGCGGGAACTCGTATTTGACCAGGACCGCCTCCTGGCCGTCAGTGAGAACTTCGGAGACATCATCTACACCGCAGACTTCGAGCGCTTTCGGCGCACCATGGGGTTTAGCGTTCATCTCTGCCGAGCCAAAGACCCAGAAAGTAAGGGCAAGGTAGAGGCGGTGGTCAAGTATGTTAAGAATAACTTTGCTCGGCATCGGGTTTACTCAAACCTTTTGGTGTGGAATGAGGAGTTTAAAGCATGGCTAGGCCGAACGGCTAATGCCAGAGAACACGGGATAATAAAAAGAGTACCAGCCGAATGCTTCTTGACAGAGAAGCTATCCTTAAGGCCGGTACCACATACAAATACATGCGATGTAAGTGTAGCAAGAACCATAAGGAAAGACAATACCGTGATCTACAAGGGCAATCGTTATTCTCTTCCGCTAGGCACCTACCGCCCCGGCCGAGAAGTAGGCACCGCCGAAGCAGACGGTAAGCTGACGTTGCTCCTTGGTGGAGAAGTAATTGCTACGCACCAGATCAGCTCTGGGAGAGGTCAGCTCATACAAAACACCAATCATATGCGGGATCACTCCGCTAGCATCGACGCTCTCTTGAAATATGTCGTAGCACTTTTGGACAACTCCCCGGGAGTGGCTCAATTCCTGACTGCCGTAAGACATGGTAAACCTAGGTACATAAGAGATCAGCTAGGCCTTCTTGAACGCGTAATTAAGAACAACAGTAAGGAGATAGTTCTTAAAGCCATAACCTATTGTTCAGAACGTCACCTTTACAGCACTACCGATTGCCGCGATACAGTTGAGTATCTTACGACTAAACTTGAGCCTCTTATGGATGCATCCATGGAGCTCCCAGTCGAGTATAGAGTAAAGACTGAGGTGCGAAGTATTACTGCGTACGCTAGTCTCCTAAGAGGAGTGGCCAATGAATAAGGATATTAAGGCGGCCAAAGACCTGTTAAACCAGTTGCGACTGACTGCACTCCGTGCTAATTTCGAGGAGCTCCTCATCTCTAGCGCAGAACTGACTCAACTTCAGTTTCTAGAAAAAGCCCTGCGCATTGAGGTGGACGCCAGGCAAAATAACTCACGCAGCCGTAGGTTAAAGCAAGCTGGGTTCTCATACCACAAGACCATTGACGAGTTTGACTTCGGATTCCAGACTTCAGTGAGTTCCCGGCACATCCGTCATCTCATGAACATGAGCTGGGTCGAGCAAGCATTCAACCTGCTATTTATAGGACCCCCAGGGGTGGGCAAAACGCATATCGCTGTAGGGCTTGGAATTCACGCCGTGGAGCTCGGCTACACCGTGTATTTCACGACCATGGATGAGCTCATGAGAGATCTAAGGGCTGAACAAATATCTACTCGCAGCAAGCGCCGAATTAAACATCTTAAAAGCGCTACCCTTGTGATCATTGACGAATTAGGCTTCTTGCCCATCTCAATAGCTGAGGCCAACTTATTCTTTCAGCTCATAAACTCTCTCTACCAACATTCCTCGGTGATTATTACCTCAAACAAGGGCTTCGAAGATTGGCCAAAGTACTTCGGTGACCCTGTCATAACAACTGCCATCCTCGATAGACTCTGCCACAAAAGCGAGCTATTCAACATGTTCGGAGACAGCTACCGCTTAGCGCACCGCAATACAATATTTCCAGCTAAGTGACCAAATTTAATGGCCGTTTTTTGACCAAAACACTTGACCGCTTACAACCTCTCTGGGCGCGGTGATAGCGGGGCCTGAGTAGCAAAGTAGTTCTCCGCGTAACAGCCACCACCACAAATATGCCTAGCCCAGCAACGCGAGCAGACGAGCGAATTATTGACGCGCCAACCCTGATGCTTGGCCAACTTGTTTGGATCTACGCCACTATACACATGCCCTATCTTAAAACTGTCATCAGATGCGAATCTGTGGCACAAAAAGATATCTCCGTTTGGCTGTACGGCATATCCACTTCTTCCTACACCGCAGAAACTAGGTCTCGGCCGACCTGCGCATAGGCTGCTGAATACTCTCTGCAAATCTGTGGACTTCGAAATGTCGTCTGTTAGCAATGACAACTGATGGGCCTCGTATTGATGCAATTGTGCCGTCGATAATTTTAGCTCTGGATCTTCTGTTTGCACTAACTGGGTGTTGACCGAATTAAAGCCGAGTCTTCTAAACAGGTCAATCATGGGTGAGACACTCGTATCTTTGGCTGTAATCGTTGCGCGGGCAGTAAGGGCGCGTCCGCCAACAGATAGCCAATTATTATACCCCTGCACCGTAGATTGCCACGAATTTTGCTCAGATTCCTTGGCTGGCCGCAGATCATTGTGCGTTGCCTCGCAGCCATCAATGCTAAACATGATACTGCAATCATGCTCCTTGAGGAACTTAGCTCGTTCTCGCGTCAGACCGACGCCGTTCGTTGTCATATTAAAAATAACTTTAGTTTTCACGTATTCGTTAGCAATGCCATTGGCATAGCGGATGCTTTTCTCAATCATTTCCCAATTCATTAGCGGCTCCCCGCCAAAGAATCCTACGGCTATACTGTGACCTTCAGCGTCTCGGCGATCCAACATGTCAATGGCAGCCCGGGCAACATCCCAAGACATCATTGCCTCGCTGTCGGGGCGACCATAGTGCCCTCCTTCGGCAAAACAGTACTTGCAGCGCAGTTGACATGCAGTAGAAACATTGAGCAGTACGTGGTCAATGTTTCTGTTACAGTCCCACTCACCAACCTGAGACATGTTTTGTTGAATTGTATTTGGGCATAACACATGATGCACGTGCACTAGCTCGAGCATAGTCTTGATTGCTGTCTCGGTCTCTACACTGTTCCCATGCATACTACGCAGTTCTGTCAAGCCTCTGTCATCTATGCCCTTGACAGTCATCAGAACCGACAAAAGATGATGATCTACCAATAAAAGCCTCGTCGAGTTGACGTCAAAGATGACGTGATTGCGTTCGCTATTTAAGTGGCGGAACTCAGGGAAGGTCACAAATGTCAAACAACATGGCCACACATCTCTCCATCCAGCAGTACTACCACTGACATGCTCGTACCGCTTTCATGTCGCGTTCCTAACATGCCAACAGCTACCAAACTGCCAATATTATCCCCCCCCCCAATCCAAAGTGTCAATGACTTTTCTGTTGCTTTTTTGTTGCTTTTTTGTTTCGTTTTTTGGATTAGTTACCATAGCATTTTATTAGCCTGTCGAAATTTCGTACTCTCCGACAAGTGGACAGGCCATTTTGTCGGACGCATACGCGAAACTTGCTGAACCGAAAGCGCGTCTGGGCTTTTTTAGCTATCTAAGTGCCAGTGGTCTCTTTTACCGGTCAGATGTAATTCTCGAAACTCGCCAGGACGTAGCCAAACAGAACCAAAGGCTGTTTTGGTTGCTTTTGCTAGCAACAGATTGCACACACCACCGTGGGTAAAGAGGGCGACAGTCTTAAAAGGTTGCTCTACGAGGTCTGCGAGAAACGCATACACTCGCTCCCTCATCTTCGCTAGGGCTTCCCCCCCTGGTGGCGTCCGGTGCTCGATGTCGCCATACCAGTCTTGTATCTCTACTTTAAAGAGTTCCATCGCTTCGGTGTAGGTGAGCCCTTCAATGCGACCGAAATCTAGCTCCCTGAGACGGAGATCTACTCGTACCGGAAGACCCGTGCGCGTTACTAGGGGCTTTACGGTAGCCGAGACTCTCGCCAGGTCGCTTCGATAAATAATTTCTGGCCCTAAAGTTGCTACTCGCACTGATAGTTCCTCCGCCTGTCGCTGTCCCATGGGGGTCAGTGGGCTATCAGCATGACCGTTATATCTCGCTTCACTGTTGGCCTTAGTTTCGCCATGTCTAACTACCAGCAGTCGCATAGCCTACCTCAGCCAACGCTACTACTAAGCGTTGGTTTTCTGTGCGCTTGCGCACGGCTATTCGTATGTATCTTTCACCTAATAATGGGTAAGTGTTGCAGTTGCGCACCATAATCCCGCGCTGCAGAAGCGCCCCGCATAGCTCCGTAGACGTTTGCTTAGAGTGCATAGCGATAAAATAGAATGATTCATCTATCACCAAGGTAGCGCCAACGCTTTCGTAGGCGCAGGATAACTCTCCCATATATTCACGAGAATATAGCCGGCCAGTAGGGTTGTTAGGGTTGCAAAAAAAGAGCAAGTCCCCTCTCGGCAGCGCCGTTGCCAATAACAAGCTCCCCTTGTGGACACTGGTGGTATGCGCTGAGAGAGTAGAGCCGCCGTGATAGAGTTGTTGTTTCATGGGGCGAACCTTGCGAGAGCGAAGAATAAGAACAGGACTTCAGTCGCTTCATTGATTGCACCGTATGTGTCGCCAGTGAGCCCCCCAAACTTATGGCAGAGTGACCGCGCCCAGAGCATGGCGAGAGAAACGGCAAGAAGAGCAGCCAAGAGGCCCTGCATAGACCCCAGCACGCTAAGGGGGAGTAGGATACTTACCAGCACAAAAAGCCAGCGGGCCGGGGGTAGTGGTTGTGTGAAGGTATGGCCAAGGCCGCCTGCACGTATGTAGGTGAAGACCTGAGTAGCGATAAGCACCGCGCTTCTACCCACCACTGGCGCCAGTAAGACTAGGGCGGGGGTTGCCCCTGCCGCCACCAAAAGCGACCACTTAAAACCAAGCAGTAGAACTACCGCCATGCCCCCCATCGCCCCGATGCGGCTATCTTTCATGATGGCTAGCATCTCGCTCTGACTCTTACGGCTACCTAACGCATCGAAGGTATCCATCCACCCGTCAAGGTGGAGGCCGCCTGTAATGAGCGCATTAGCGATAAGCCAAAGCCACGCGGCCACCGCGGGAGACCAAAAATAGAGGCCTAAAAAATACATAGTGGCATTAATCCCACCGACAACAAACCCCACCAAGGGGAAGAAGGCGCTACTCTGCCCCATTTCTTCGTCAGACACGTAGCCGACCGGGAACAAGGGTATCGTAGTGAGAAAGGAGAGAGCGAGCACTAGTGTTTTCATCTCACACCGTCCTACTTAGAAAGAGTCTGCAAGAGCAAGCCAGCTAGCCAAAATATAACACTGGTAAGGAGCATAAGGCGGCAGCTGCGGGGTATGTCTAGTTCATCGAGGCTCCGCGTGGGTTCTCCTAGGCGAAGGGCCTCGTAAGCCTCGCCCTCGTAGTAGTTTATGCCACCAAGCTCTACACCAAGGCCCCCAGCCATTGCCGCCTCGGGAATACCAGAGTTAGGGCTCTTATGCTTACGGGCATCCCTGACAATTGCCCGCCAGGCACCGAGGCCACTATGCCCGGTGAGGGCCGCTGCCAAGATGAATGCAGGTATGGTAAGGCGAGCAGGGATGTAGGTTGCGATATCGTCTAACTTCGCGGCCGCGAAGCCAAAGAGATAGTAGCGTTCGTCCTTGTGCCCGAGCATGGAGTCCATGGTATTAATGGCTTTGTACAATATTGCCAAAGGTGCACCGCCTATCAAGGCATAGAATAGTGGAGCTGTGACACCGTCCACAAGGTTTTCTGCTACAGATTCCACGCCGGCGCGTACGATTTCGGGGCGTGACAAAGCGTGGGTATCCCTCCCCACTATTTCTCCTGTGTAATGCTTCGCTTGCTGCTGGAACGAGCAGCGCAGGGTCGCCCACGGCGAGGTCGACAATAAAAGCTGGCCCAACCATCATTTCAGGCCCGCAATTTTAAGGATTTTGGGTATAGACAGGTGCTTTCGCACGTGATTTGCGAGTCGCTCAAGTTCGCTCTCTCTAAATTGGCGATAACGCAGTGGGCTCGAGAGAGCAGGCAAGGATTTTCGGCCCCTTAGGTGGTTAATAAAACCCCAGCGAAACTCATCGTTATCAAAAATGCCGTGGATGTATGTGCCCCAGACCTCACCTTGCGCACAGCCGTCCTTGGAGTGGCCAATTGTGAAAGCAGGGGGACCACTTGTCGATGACTCGCCCATGTGCACCTCATAGCCCGTCACCTCGCCCTGGTAGAAAGGCAGGCGACAAAAGGCGGAACAACGCACGGTGTGCTTCGTCAACTTAAACACCGTATTGACGGGCAGAAGCCCCAGTGCACGAAATTCTCTATGCCCGGTCTCCACCCCATGGGGGTCATGGATAGATTGCCCAAGCATCTGGTAGCCGCCACATATACCAACGACCGTAGTCCCCCTTGCGGCTGCCGTGAATATGGCATCGGACAAACCCGTCTCTTCTAGGAACTTTAGGTCCTGCACGGTGTTCTTAGTGCCAGGCAAAATTACCGCATCGGCGGCGAGCACCTCTTCCGGCTTGGTCACGTAGGTGAGACGCACTCCGTGCTCATGTCCTAGGGGTGCGAAATCGGTGAAGTTCGCAAGGCGCGGCAGCTTCGGCACGGCAATACATATCTCGCTCGCTGGCTCGCAGCCACTCCGGTAGTAGTCCAGCACCACCGAATCCTCTTCGTCGAGAGCGAGACTAGCTAGGAAGGGCACTACTCCGAGCACGGGTTTTTGCGTTATGTCTTCTAGCATGCGCACACCGTCGTCAAAGAGCGAGAGATCGCCCCGGAACTTGTTAACAATAAGACCTTTGACCATGTCCCTTTCCTCGGGGTAAAGTAGCGCGAGAGTACCGTAGAGCGAGGCAAAAACCCCACCGCGGTCAATATCCCCAATAAGCAGTACCGGCGCGTTCGCAATTTTGGCTGCCCTCATATTGACAATATCCCGCTCTCGCAAATTTATCTCTGCTGGGCTGCCCGCGCCTTCCATCACCACCAAGTCATAACGATCCATTAGTGTAGCAAGGGCTTGCTTGACTACAGGGAGAGCTGTATCCAGGTAGTCCTCACGATATTGTCTGGCGGTCATGTTCGCGAGAGGCTTTCCCATTACGACTACTTGAGCCACCATTTCTCCTGTTGGCTTAAGCAGTATCGGGTTCATCTCTACGGCAGCTTCAAGGCCGCAGGCCTCGGCTTGCAAGGCTTGAGCGCGCCCTATTTCTAAGCCGTCTGGAGTTACATAAGAGTTTAGGGCCATGTTTTGCGACTTGAACGGGGCCACTCTATAACCCTCTTCCTTTATAATGCGGCACAGAGCTGCGGTTAGGAGGCTCTTGCCCACGTGCGAGCCCGTCACCTGTAGCATCAAGGCTTTACCCAAGGCGCAACACCCCCTCTTTCTTAAGTGTAATGGGTATCCCCACAGCGCAAAGAATAACGTCGCGGGCTCTCTCTGCCACGGCGGCATTTACATACCCTAGACAGTCTCGAAAGACCCGTCCCATTTTATATGGTGGAACTAGGCCTAGCCCCACTTCATTTGTAACCAGGATCGCCTCGCCCTGACGTGCTGCCAGAACGTCAAGCAGGGCTTCTGTGCGTTCCCGCATCTCCTGAATAAACCCTTCGGGGGCGGCCAAATTTTTGGCCTCTGCTGCCAGCAAGCAATTTGTCACCCAAAGACCGAGGCAATCAATCAATAGGCAGGCATCTGGGTTCATGCGCGCGACTGTGATGAGGTCACGCGGAGCAACCACCGTGCCCCAGCTGACGGGTCGGCGCGCTTGGTGTAGGCTGATTCTCTCTGCCATTTCCGCGTCTTCTGCTTCAGCGGTAGCAACATATAAGACATAGCTATTCCTTGTAGCCAGCTTCTCTGCCAAAGCGCTTTTGCCACTACGCACACCACCCGTTATGAGCACTATACTTCCCATTTGTACCTCCTTAACTATAGGGCTGCGTGCAGCGTACCAATCAGCATGAGAGGCTGTAGTCGGAGCGCCACAAGAACATAGGCTGCCGGTGTACAGGCAAAAACTAGGGCCGTAGCCGGGCCAGCCGATTTGTGCAGGGTAGCCGTACAAATCGCTTCTAGGGCGAGGCGCAAATTCGCAGAGTCCGCGATTACCTGCGCCTCATAGAGTATGCCCTTAGAGCCTGCAGGGGCAATGTCCCTCACCCCTTGGGTGTGGAGAAGCTCTATGAGTTTTGGCAAGGTGGCATTGTCCGGGTCTTCAAGGGCTACCTCAGGACCCACCTTAGGTACGCCAAGCGCTACCACTAGGTCGCCAATCTGAGCCTGACCCACACGCAGCCTGCTCCCCCGAACTAGCCCCACACAGGTGATCCCCACCCCCGTCTGCCGGGTAGGCATGTTTTTCTCAGTAGTTACCACGGTGATGTCCCCCGGGGCATGGTGCAGTAACTTGGCCTCAGCGTATACTCCCGCCAGGATTTCTGTGGCCAGGGCGGGGCCTACGCAGAATGTGCAAGAAAGCGCAGTTAGAACGGCCCCCGTCGAGATCAGCTCCATGAGGGCCACTCGGGCAAGGAAGCTACCCACGACAGCCGGTTTCGCCACTACAACATCTAGCACTTGCGACCCAATGGCGGCACTAGAGTCGCAGGTAATGACTAAAGTATCGCTACCAAGGGGCAAAGCTAGGTAGTCTCTACCGGCCATGGCGCATTTTCTTCAGGGCAGACACATTATGTAGTCCTAGGGCCACGACCATATTGAGGGTTGCCGCCACAAATATAGAAGGACCGACGGCTATAACAAAGGGCCAGCCGAAACCAGGGATGACCATAAAAATCACTGGGAGGACTACGCCATTAATGATAACGCCAGCGGCGCAGCCTGCGAATTTGTTCAGCTTGGCCACCACACCTGTGGCGTAGGCGGCCAACATCATACCAAGTGCCACCAGCAAGTGCAGTGCAAGACCAAGGGGCATGCCGCTGACAAGCGCGGTGGCCACATGGCCGACACCTGCCACCACAGCGCCGGTAAAGGGGCTAGTAGCCAAAGCGGCATAAAAACCAGGCACTGCATCAAAAGCAAGGGACCCGACTGCACTAGGGATTTTAATGAAGGCGCCCAAGATGCTTAGGGCAATGAGCGCACCAATATACGCCCACTGTTTAATTTTCATTAAGAACCTCCTCAATATTTAGTCAAAATAATAACCCCAACCGATTGGTTGAGGTCTGGATACAAAGCTAGGATAATCCCATGGCTTTTTACCCTGTCCTCTCGACCGAAGGACGGTATCATTGCTTTTGGGCAGGTTTCCTGGCTTCGGGAGTATACGCGCCTGGCTCCTTCCCATTCGCAAGGCGAACAGTGGCTTTGCCAAACACTACCCGTTACAGTGGCGGGACCGCTCAGGCCTCAAACCTGATTCCCTTTTAACCCCTAGTCCCCTAGGAGCACCCAGTAGCGCTATTAAATTTGAGTCTGTGCGAAATTCACAAGCGCATAGTTCTTCGCTGTGTGTGGTCACAATTCCTTTTTTTACAGTTGTGTCGGGCTACATTTCCTTGCACCCTCTGTCTGCACATTGTATTATGTATACAGGAGGTGTGAACAACAGTGAAATCCGGTTGCATAGCGCATTTGGTCAAATCAGAGGATCTCAACCACCACGGCACCCTGTTTGCCGGACGCATGGCCGAGTGGTTTGTAGAGGCTTGCTTTATTGCGGTGGCCAGCGTAACCCGTCGCCCCGAGTCTATTGTCTGCGTAAGCTTGCAGTCGCTTGAGTTTAAGCGCCCTGCCAACAAGGGGGACATTGTCACCATCGAGACTTGCGTTGTGCAAGTAGGTCGCACCAGCATAACCGTACAAGGCCAAGTGCTGCGTAACGGTGAGTCAGAGCATTTAGTAGAGGGCCAGGCCAAGTTTGTGCACGTCGATGCACATGGGCGAGCCATTCCTCACGGTCTTGCGGTTCAAGCGGTAGAATAGTCTTAAGTGTAGTCTTCATGCCCCTGCGCGAAAGCAGGGGTTTTTCATGCCATACCCTTAACTGATAAAAGGCCCCTTGATATTGTCTGACGGAAAAGCTCCAGTGTATGTTTACAGGGACCAACACCTACCTCAGCGTTTCACTTGCATAAGTTAGGGCATCTGGACTTTGCTCTTTTCATGGCGGTCGAATCTCTAAAGCGTGCCTAAGATAATGCCACCCTTCCTAGTCGCACGAGGCGCAGTCACTCCCACACAAGCTGCTGTTCCTCCTCATTTTTGAGTTATGTATACTAGCACGTGCCATTATAATGTCCTTGCGACACAAACTACCACATGCTATGCTCTTCGTAGCCAGTCAACAAAACATGGAAGAGAGGTGTTGACCACTTGAAAAGATTGCTCACAGTTCTCGTCATAACGCTCCAAGTAATATCGCAACCTATAAAAACTGTGAGGACTAGCACGTGTCGATGATGCTATACAGACGCCGCCTCTTGCAATGCAATGGGACTCACCGGAGCCGAATTGTCCGCAGCAACACTTGCTCTGAGAACTCTTACCGAACACCAAGTGGCAATGAAATGGTAGATGTTCAGAAATTGCTGACACTTCAATAACGATCCGGTAGTTCTGTGTGTGGAGGACATATCGTGCCCCTTACACTTAGGCATTCAAACGGGACTTGCCGCTTGCCCGTTGCGGACAGGCGTATCAGTGAGTCCCCAAAGCGTACATCTGAGGGCATTGAACGCTAAACACACAAACAACCAATGCTTATTTAGGAAGGAGCTGTTATGGTGAGAAAATTCATGATTATTATGTGCCTAATAGTTATTTTGTCTGCCTCATCCTCAGCTTTTGCCACTAAGGATGGGTTCGTGCAAAACAACGACAATGCAATCTCCTAAGAACTCATGGATTTCTACCGCTTACAGAGCGTCGACTCAGTCCCCGAAGGGGTAGTGCCTATTGTTGTCCATAATGACGAAGAGCTTAAAGCAATATTCGATGCGCTGAAAAGTATTGCCATTGTTCACTCTCCAGCTACAAGCGTGGCGCATGCAGATGCGTCAATCCAATCGGGAGGCACACACTGGGTCACTGCTCATACCGCCATCCAAATCCCCAACATTTTTGGTTGGATGTATGTAAACCTTCATGCTCATATCCAAATATATAGTCATCTCAGCTTCAGAGGAATCATCGACTCGCAGCAATTTACTTCTCTCTCAGGGGTTACATTGGGTTTCGGTTGGACTCAGACATATGCTTATGCGACCAACTATGGAACCCACATAGACGTGTATGGTGGAGGTCTGCTTGATTTCTACTTGCTCATTGAGGGTGGGATCAAATGGTATAGTATGCCCCTCAACTTAAGCTTAATATACGCCGTGTACCCTATCAACATGAGGTAATCATATGGTCGGAGTATGACCCCGCAAAACATAAAAGGGAGGATGTGCTGAAGAGTGCTGTTTGTAGTTCAGATTGTCATTAATACCCTCGGCCTCGGCTTCATCCTCTACCTGTGTTTTCTGATATACAAAAAGCTCCGGTGAAAACATGGATATCGCGATACTCAACATTGGCCCCATCGAAACTTGTGTTGTATATGTGGATGGAAATGACAACACCTACCAAGGAGTTAAGCGCAGAAGTAGCCGAAACCATTCTCATAACGCGCATAACCCAAGGCACCGCCCGCCAACGGGTATTGTTTCATTGTTTCAGCTCCCGCAAAATGGCCAATAGTTGACGTACTTGCCTGTCCAGAGGTTGACGGATATAATCCCGACTTTGACAGCAAACCCTTATGAAAAGGACCGCAAACCCTTGTGTACGCAGGCGGATGCGGTCTTTTTGTTTTAACCTAAATGTGTAGGGTAACGGCTCATTTTTTGACCGCAGCTAAAATATTTTTTACGTCACCCAAGCGAAGTCTTTTCTTTGCAAAATCGATGCCTAAGGCGTCCCCGATGGCATCTGAAAGCTCAGTGCGGTAATCAAATAGATAGATGTTCTCCTGCTCGCTAGAACAAGCAATGCCGTTTAGACACTCTAGGATTTTGTCCGCCGAGAACCGGCGGTTTAACTTTTTCTGTAGCAGCCGAAGAAGAACTAGCGCTAAGAAGCAGGTTAGAAAATGAGCACCGATGCGGTCTTCTCTAGAAACGTACATTGGTCGAGCCTCTAGAGTGCTTTTTGTGATCCTGAATGTTTCTTCAATCTCCCACAAGCCGCGGTAGGTTTCGATGATTTCGGCGTCAGGCATGTCGAACTCGCTAGCGACAATAGAATAGTACCCATCATATTTTTCCTCCTCAGCGACCTTGTCGGCATCAAACTGAGGACGCTTTTTAGCCAAATTCACCTCGCCTGTCTCTGTATCTACCTCTAGATTCTTGAGGTACTTGGCCGCCCCGTAAGAGGTGGCCTTACTGTATTTTTTGGGGTCAGCTTCAAGCGCTAGCGCTTTCTTTATGAGCTCACCCCGTTCCGCCCTAGCCTTGTCAGCATACTTCTTGGCCCAGAAGACAACCTGCTTTTCATCTACCGATTTCTTGGCCGTCTTGCCGTTAGCCAAAGTTACGTTAATGTCCCGGACAATGCGGCGGCTTTTCATCTTGAACTCAGTGTCTTCCTTGATTGGTTTGCCATCGCTTCCGACGTATCCTTCACTGTCCAGCACGTAGCTCTTAAAAGCCTCAGCACCGCCACGAACAGAGAAACTAAAGACATAGCCATTCAGATTTGCTCCGCCAGTCAGGTAGTAAATATTGTCCCCCGTGATGATTCCCATGTCCGCCACTACCACAACTCTTCCCGTATCGTACCTTCTTCTAACCTCGCCGATGACAGAACGGAAGGTTTCCTTGTCTAGCTTGTTCCCAGGGAATACCTCGTAGTGAATGGGTATGCCATCTGCGTCCATAGCCAGGCCCATTTGAACGATAGGATTGTGCCGGTTTTCTTTCGATTTGCCAAACTTACGAAGCTCATCAGCCTGATCGATTTCGAAGTAGTAGTTGGTGACATCATAGTAAATGGTCTTCGTGTTGCGCCCATACTTAGCCGCTATCTGCTCGTGGAGATGCTGCTGGCATTCATTAGAGATCTTGGCAAAGTGGGAAAGAGCACGGTATACATCCGGCAGAGAAAAGTCGAAGCGTTCGAAGTAACGACCCTTTTCTTCAAAGGCTTTTTTCTTGGAACCCGGAGATAAAAGTCGCGAGACGACAAGCAGCATCATGATGGAGTTTGTGTTGAACTCAAAAGCTTCTGGCCTAGCTCTGTTCTTAAAGAAATCGTCCAGGCCAAGTTCGTGGTAGAGTTTTAGAATTGCCGCGTAGCCGAAGTTTTTTCTAGCATCGATCCCTATGGCAAGCTGTTCATCCATATTAAGAGTCAGCGTTACCGTCTTCCCCGCCTTATCTTCCTCTGTCATCTTACGAGCAACCTCTTTGAAATGAGCAACTGGGTCCGCGTACTCTTTCTGCAGAACATCTAAGTAACCAAGGGACTTGATCGTCTTGGCCTTGGGCTTGCCAGTCGCCGGATCGCGATAACTCTTTTCGATAGAAAGATAGACTCTGCCATTTTCCCTAGGCGATTGCTTTAGATTCAGTTTCGCCACCCCCCGCGAATTGCTATGTATCTGCATTATATCACATCATCCTAGACAATCCTATACATATTTTGGAACTAAAAACGGCAAACAAAAAACCCTTACAGCGTTGTACCGCAAGGGCTTCGGGGAGCTCGATTTTATGTTGTGGTGTCAAACTAAACATTGACATCTTATTATTGCGGTAGTAATATAAACATATGAATAACTGTTCAAGTATATAATTGAAATAATATCGGAGGTGATAATGTGGCAAGGAAAATTCAACCAGCTGAAAGATGCGACTGTGATGTTATACATGAGGATACTGTTAATCAAGTTCGAGAAAAAATGCCTCAAGAAGAAACTCTATATGATCTTGCGGAGCTATTTAAGGTCTTTGGGGATTCAACAAGAATTAAGATACTCTGGGCGTTAGATGAAGCAGAGATGTGCGTTTGCGATATTGCATTCTTATTAAATATGACCCAATCAGCAATTTCACATCAGCTAAGAGTCTTAAAGCAGGCTGAACTAGTAAAGCGCAGAAGAGAAGGAAAGATTGTATTCTACTCCCTTGAAGATGAACATGTAAAGCAAATATTTGACCAGGGATTAATTCATATTTCAGAAGAAAGTAAGTAAAGGAGGGTCAGTAATGTTAAAGAAGGAAGTAATTTTAGAAGGTTTAGATTGTGCAAATTGTGCAGCTAAAATTGAGGATGAGGTTAATAAATTAAATGGAGTCAAAGCCTATATGAACTTCATGAACAAGACATTGACTTTAGAAACTGAATCAGAGCAAGAGTATAAGAATACACTACAGCAAGTTGAAACCATAGTGCACAAGCACGAACCGGATGTGGTAGTGAAAGAAAAATCCGTTAACAAGAGCAATAAAAAAGTATTAATAAATGAAGAGGAAGAAGAAGGTGTCAACAAAAAAGAAATCATAAGACTTGTGGTCGGTGGAGCAATATTTGTCGTGGGAATCATCTTTAATTTCCAAAATTGGCTTGAGCTTACCTTGTTTATTATTAGTTATATTCTAGTTGGTGGGGATGTTGTCTTAAGAGCAATAAAAGGTATAGCCCGTGGACAGGTATTCAGTGAGCATTTCCTGATGAGTATTGCTACCATTGGTGCTTTCTTCGTTGGAGAGTATCCAGAAGGTGTAGCAGTTATGCTGTTTTATCTGGTAGGACAATTGTTCCAGGATATGGCTGTGGGTCACTCCAGAAAATCAATAAATGCCTTGATGGATATGAGACCTGACTATGCAAATCTTAAGGTTGGCGATGAAATTAAGAAAGTGTCTCCTGAAGAGGTAAATATTGGTGATATCATTATTGTTAAGCCAGGAGAAAAAGTTCCCCTCGATGGCAAGGTTATAGAAGGAAACTCAATGGTTGACACTGCAGCGTTGACAGGGGAATCTGTTCCTCGTGAACTCCAGCCTGGAAACGATGCGCTGAGTGGATTCATTAATAAAAATGGCGTTTTGACAATAGAGGTAACAAAGGATTTTGGTGATTCAACTGTATCTAAGATTTTGGATCTGGTTCAGAATGCCAGCAGTAAGAAAGCTCCTACAGAAAAATTTATAACAAAATTTGCGCGTTTCTATACTCCGATTGTAGTCTTTGGAGCATTAGCCTTAGCAATCATACCTCCATTGGTGATCCCCGGTGCAACTTTCTCTACATGGATATATCGAGCCTTAGTGTTCTTAATTATATCCTGTCCATGTGCGTTAGTGATTTCAATACCATTGAGCTTCTTCGGAGGGATTGGTGGAGCGGCTAAGCGTGGCATATTAGTAAAAGGCAGCAACTATCTTGAAGCGTTGAATAATGTTGAAATAGTTGTTTTCGATAAGACAGGAACGTTAACTAAAGGTATATTTGAGGTTGTGGATGTTAACCCCCAAGCCGATTTTACTGAGGAGGAATTGATTGAATACGCAGCATTTGCTGAAAGTCACTCAAGTCATCCAATTGCACTGTCCATTCTGAAAGTCTATAACAAAGATGTCGATATCACAAAAATAGAAGACTATGAGGAAATTGCAGGTCATGGGATTCTGGCTAAAGTTGGTGGTAAAGAGATTCTTGCCGGAAACAGCAAGCTGATGAATAAAGAAAACATTATATATCAGGAAGTTGAGACTCTAGGTACAGTAGTACATGTTGCAGTAGACAAGAAGTATGCAGGAAATATTGTAATATCAGACGCTGTGAAGGAAGATTCAGCTGATGCGATTAAAGGATTGAAGGCAGTAGGTGTTAGAACTACAGTAATGCTAACCGGCGATAGGAAGTCTGTAGGCGAAAAAATAGGAGCCCAGCTGGGTATTGACGAGGTTTATACGGAATTGCTACCGGCTGACAAGGTAGAAAAAATCGAGTCCCTGGAAGCCAAGAAATCTCATAAGGGGAAAATTGTATTTGTCGGTGATGGAATAAACGATGCTCCGGTACTTGCAAGAGCGGATATTGGCATAGCAATGGGCGGCTTGGGGTCTGATGCTGCAATTGAAGCAGCTGATATAATTATCATGACGGATGAACCATCAAAAATTGTCACTGCAATTAAAGTAGCAAAAAGGACTAGGAAAATTGTGCTGCAAAACATTGTGTTGTCATTAGGGGTTGAAACCATATTCCTTGCACTTGGTGCGGTGGGAGCTGTAACTATGTGGGAAGCTGTATTCGCTGACATGGGTGTGACAATAATCGCAATATTAAATGCAATGAGGGTACTGAATACAAAAAGTATATAAGCCTACATGATTTATTAACCCCTTGATTTATTTCCTCAAAGATAAAATCAAGGGGTATCTGTATTTAAATTTATAAGGAGGAGAAAATGTTCTATATTTTTATTATCACAATATTGACAGGGATTGATCAGTGGACTAAATATCTTGTAGAAACACAATTAAAACCGATAGGTGCTATACCCATAGTTAAAGATATATTCCATTTGACTTATGCAAGGAATACAGGAGCAGCTTTTAGCATATTGAGGGATAAACAGGCATTTTTAATATTAGTCACAGCCATTGTTGTTGGCGCATTAATATACTATTTGATAAAAATATTAAAGACAGGAGAAGTAGCCTTTAAGCTATCCTTGGCGATAATTATTGGTGGAGCTTTAGGAAATCTTATCGATAGAGTTAGATTGAACTATGATTCCACTGCAAATTCTAACTCTCAGCGTTCAATTAGACCCTGTTGATTTCCTGTTCTACCCATTAGCAGAGAAGAACGTAGAGTATGGGGCGTTCACGAAGCGATTTCTAGCGTAAAATGACC